>Ga0207100_1076_pt1 | contig 25785 bp, 15 predicted proteins | sample Alteio_BWMinHeat_82_FD_153520 | JGI IMG/M metagenome (GOLD analysis project Ga0207100, IMG submission 153520) | Enriched cells from forest soil in Barre Woods Harvard Forest LTER site, Petersham, Massachusetts, United States -... | ecosystem: Environmental > Terrestrial > Soil > Temperate forest >...
GATCGGCAAAAGTCGATGCCATCCTGAACGACAGGCGCGTGGTTGCCGCCACGCTTACGGGCAGCGAGGGCGCGGGCGTCGAAGTCGGCATCTCGGCGGCCAAGCGGATCAAAAAGGTGGTTCTCGAACTTGGCGGCAGCGACCCGTTCATCGTCATGCGCACGGCCGATCTGGACAAGGCTGTGACCACCGCGGTGAAGGCCCGGATCGCCAACAATGGCCAGTCATGCATTGCCGCCAAGCGCTTCCTGGTAGAGGAGTCGATCGCTGACCAGTTCGAAGCGAGGTTTGTGGGATTGATGGAAGGGCTCAGGGTTGGCGATCCGCTCGACGAGCGCACTGAGCTTGGTCCGCTGGCTTCGGCCGCTGCCCGGAATGATCTGCATCGCGATGTAGAGAAGAGCGTCGCCGCTGGAGCCAGGCTCTTGACGGGCGGAAAGCTCATGGACGGGCCGGGAAGCTTTTACCCGCCGACCGTGCTGACCGACGTTCCCCGGAATTCGCCAGCCTACAGCGAAGAGCTCTTCGGTCCGGTGGCGTCGATTTTTCGCGTCAAGGATGCCGGAGAAGCGATCCGGATCGCAAATGATACGAGGTTCGGACTGGGCGCCAGCGTGTGGACGAACGAGGCGGCCGAGCGGGAAAGGTTCATCCAGGAGCTCGAGTCGGGGATGGTGTTCATCAACAAGATGGTGGCGTCGGATCCCCGAGTTCCCTTTGGGGGAGTGAAGCAATCGGGATATGGGCGGGAACTCGGGGCAAATGGAATCCGCGAGTTCACGAACGTGAAGACGGTATGGATTGAATAGCGAGGACAGGGGATCTGCGGTGAGGTTATTGCGGCCGACCACCGCACGTTCGCAGGTAGGAAGGATGGGTGGGCCAGTGCTTCGCCCCTTCCGGAGAGAAAGCAATGATCTATAAGGCGGTTCGGACTTCGCGACTTTACGAACAGATTGTGGAGCAGATCGAGGAGTCCGTACGAAACGGCAAACTCAAGCCTGGAGACCAGCTGCCGGCGGAACGGGAACTGGCCATGCAGTTCGGGGTGAGCCGGACGGCGGTTCGAGAAGCGGTGAAGACCCTGTCGGAGAAGGGGCTCGTGGAGGCGTATTCGGGGAGAGGGACATTCATTACTAATGACAAGTCCCCGACCATGCGGCAATCACTCGAGTGGCTGGTGAAATCGGGCAACGTAATAGGGTCGACCTACCTGGTGGAGGTAAGGGAAATCCTTGAGCCGGAGATCAGCGCGATGGCCGCGAAGCAGGTTCACGAACAACACCTGGCGATGATGCGAGAGGCGGTAGCCGTGATGGATCGCAGCCTGCAGGATGCCGAGGCATATATCGAAGCAGATCTTGATTTTCACCTTTCTCTGGCCGAGGCGGCAGCAAACCCGATCATTCTTTCGCTGATTGACTCCATTGTTGGCGTGCTGCGGGAACAGCGCATCGGGATCTTCAATCATGAGGGCGGCCCGCAGCGCGGGCAGTTTCATCACAAGCGGATTCTGGATGCGGTCGAACGGCGGGATCCAGGCGCAGCGCGGGAAGCGATGCGGGCGCACATGCGGCAGATCCGCGAGGATTCGGCCGCTTCCACAGTTCAAGGTGACGGACCACGCTAGAGGCTTCAAGTTCAAATTCTCGAAAGGCGGCATGAATGGCGAATCTCGGCTTTATTGGGCTTGGAGTGATGGGCGGCCAGATGGTTGACAGGTTTTTGAGCAAGGGTCACACCGTGATCGGCTTTAACCGAACACAATCGAAGGCCGAATGGCTGATACAGCGCGGGATGATTTGGGCCGGGTCGCCGCGCGAAGTAGCCGAGGCTGCAGATGTTGTGTTCGCGATGGTTACCAATGCTGCCGCCTCACAGAGTATCGCGGAAGGTCCGGACGGATTGCTTGCCGGCCTGAGCCCGCGCAAGGTCTTCGTCGACTTAAGCACGCTGAGCCCATCAGTCAGCCGCGAACTCGCGGCCAAAGTTCGCGAGACCGGCGCCGACATGATCGACGCGCCGGTTTCGGGCAGTGTGATCACGTTGCAGCAGGGGAACCTCTCGGTGATGGTAGGTGGCCGTCCAGAGACCTTTGAGCGTGTGAAGGAGTTGCTGCTGGACATCGGTCCCAAGGTCACTTATGTCGGTGGCAACGGGCTGGCGCTGGCCATCAAGATCGCGACCAACCTCAGCCTGGCCGTGCAGATGCTGGCTTTCTCAGAAGGCGTGCTGCTGGCGGAAAAGAGCGGGATCGACCGCGAGGTTGCCGTCGATGTCCTGGTTCACAGCGCGATCGCCTCGCCGATGATCAAGTATCGAGGGCCGTTTGTACTTGAGCAGCCGGGCGAGGCGTGGTTCGACGTGAACATGATGCAGAAAGACATGCTGCTGGCTCTGGAACTCGGACGCCAGCTGGATGTTCCTTTGCCGACGACCGCGGTTACAAATGAGTTTCTGACCGCTGCTCGCGGCATGCGTTGGGAGAAGCAGGATTTTGCGGTCATCTTCGATGTTCTTGCCCAGATGTCAGGGGTTTCGACTGCCGAGGTAAGTGCCGGGGCAAGCAAATGACCAAGGCCGCCGAACGACCCATAAGCGACTCCGGCATCGAGCTTGATCGTTGGCTGCGAGTCTATCGCCAGATGGTGAGCATTCGTGTGTTTGAGGAACAGGTGAACGAACTCTACACACGGGCACTGATGCCGGGGCTTGCCCATCTCTACGCCGGAGAGGAGGCAATCGCCGTAGGAGTGTGCGAAGCCCTTCGGCCCGATGACTACATTACCAGCACACATCGCGGACATGGGCATTGCCTGGCCAAGGGAGCCTCTCCCGATCGAATGTTTGCCGAGCTGTTAGGCAAGGAAGCCGGCTATTGCCGCGGCAAGGGCGGATCGATGCACATCGCGGACCCCGCAACCGGCAACCTCGGAGCTAACGCGATTGTGGGAGGCAGCCTCGGTATTGCCACCGGCGCCGCATTCTCCTCAAAGCAACTGCGCAATGGAAGAGTCGCAGTCTGCTTCTTCGGCGAAGGCGCGTTGGGGCAGGGTCTACTCTATGAGGAAATGAACCTGGCAAAGCTGTGGCAGCTGCCGGTCATTTATGTCTGCGAGAACAACCTTTACACCGAATACACACACTTCACTGAGACGACCGCGGGTGACATTCAGGCTCGTGCCTCTGCATTTGGGCTGCGGTCAGAAGCCGTGGACGGCCAGGATGTCTATGCGGTTTATGGCGCAGCTGAGCAGTTAGTGAGCCGCGCACGGGCCGGAGAAGGTCCCTCTTTCCTGCTGTGCGAGAGCTATCGGTACACCGGGCACCACGTTGGAGATATCAACCGTGAATATTACCGGTCAAAGGACGAGGAGCAGCATTGGAAATCGGAACGTGACCCTATCAAGTTGCTCGGAGACCAGTTGATTCGCGATAGGACAGCGGACGCATCAACGCTGGAGGGGATTCAGACACTGGTTCGCAAGCAGATGAGAGCGGCAGTTGAATTCGCCCTCGCTGCGCCTTATCCAGATGTCGAGGAAGTCGAGAAGCACGTCTATGCGTGAAGCCAGCATTCGTGAGTTAACCTTTGCGCAGGCTGTGCGTGAAGCGTTGGCAGAAGAAATGCGCCGGGACTCGCGCGTCTGTATTCTCGGCGAGGATGTGGCCGAGGCAGGCACGCCTTTCAAAGTCTTGTCGGGACTGGTGGAGGAGTTCGGCACCGACCGCGTGCTGGATACTCCGATTTCAGAGGCTGGGTTTACCGGGTTGGCGGTAGGAGCGGCGATGACCGGGCTCCGTCCGGTGGTCGACATCATGTTCGGAGACTTTCTGACGCTGACGATGGACCAGATGGTGAACCAGGCCGCAAAGGTTCACTACATGTCTGGTGGCGAGTGGCGAGTGCCGATGGTGTTGCGCACGACACTTGGCGCCACGCGCCGCTCGGCGGCGCAACACTCCCAGTCGCTGCATGCATGGTTCAGCCATGTCCCGGGGCTGAAGGTGGCGATCCCTTCGACTCCCTATGACGCCAAAGGATTGTTGAAGTCGGCGATTCGGGACGAGAATCCGGTGGTGTTTTTTGAAGATAAGATGATGCACCACAAACTCAAAGGCCACGTGCCCGCAGAGGAATACACGATTCCGCTGGGAGTAGCGGATGTGAAGCGGGTGGGGAGCGACATCACTCTGGTAGGGACAAGCAGCATGGTACAAGTTGCGCTGTGCGCGGCGGCCATGCTGGAGCAGGTCGGCATCAGCGCGGAGGTGATCGATCCGCGAACGACATGGCCCCTCGATGAGAAGGCGCTGATCGCCTCAGCGAAGAAGACGTCTCGGGCCATTGTGATTGATGAGGGTTATGGGAGATATGGAGTGACCGCAGAGTTAGCCTCCGTTATTTCGGAAGGCGCCTTCTACGATCTCGACGGCCCAGTCATTCGTATGGGCGCAATGCATGTTCCCATACCCTTCTCTCCGCCGCTCGAAGATGCGACGGTGCCGAATGAGAAGTCGGTGTTCGAGGCGGCGCGCAAACTTTGCCGCAGATCGTAGAAACATTGGACAGGAGACAATACCGTGGCACTTCCAACTCACGGAACAATGGCGGTTGACTGGGAACAACGCATCAACTTCGACCGCCTGCGCCTGGAAAGGCTGGAGCGGGCCAAAGGTCTGCTGAAGAAGTCAGAGATGGGTGCGCTGCTCTGTTTCGACATGAACAACGTGCGCTACCTGACCGCGACGCACATCGGCACCTGGGCCCAGGACAAGGCGAATCGCTTCGTGCTGTTGCCGCAGGACGATGAGCCGATTCTATGGGATTTCGGCTCGGCGGCACGCCATCATCAGCTGCATTGTCCATGGCTGGGTGAGCGTTCGCGGCCCGGCATCTCCATGCTGCGCGGAACCATGTCTCCCGAGCACGGGCGTGCCGAGGACGTTGCGAAAAAGATCCGCGTTGAACTGGAGATGCGCGGCCTGCACAAAGAGCCGGTCGGCATCGACATCATCGAATTGCCGGTACTCTTTGCGCTCCAACGTGAGGGCATCACGGTCATTGACGGGCAACAGCTCATGTCCGAGGCCCGCGTGATCAAGACCCAGGATGAGATCGCGCTTCTGAATACTTCGGCCTCGATGGTGGACGCCGCGTACCACGAGCTGTACATGGCGATGAAGCCGGGGATGCGAGAGAACGAGGCAGTTGGCCTGGTAAGTAAGGTGCTCTACGACTTAGGCTCGGAGTATGTGGAGGCAGTCAACGCTATCTCTGGCGAACGCTGCAATCCGCATCCACATGTCTTCTCTGACCGCATGCTGCGTCCGGGCGACCCCGTCTATTACGATATTCTCCATTCCTACATGGGTTATCGCACGTGTTACTACCGCTGCTTCACCATCGGTTATGGCTCGCATGCGATGGTGGACGCCTACAAACGGTGCCGCGACTACTTGGACGCTGCGATTGATCTGGTAAGGCCGGGCCGCACGACCGGCGAAATTGCTGCCCTGTGGCCGAAGGCGCAGGAATTCGGCTTTCCGAACGAAGAGGCTGCCTTTGCGTTGCAGTACGGCCATGGAATCGGGCTAGCCATCTGGGAGAAGCCGGTCATCAGCCGCCTGGTCTCCCTCGATCATCCGCAGGAGATTAAGCCGGGCATGGTGTTTGCGCTTGAAACCTTCTGGCCATCGACCGACGGATGGAGCGCTGCCCGCATTGAGGAAGAGATTGTGGTGACGGAGACTGGGCATGAAGTCATCACCCGGTTTCCGGCTGAAAAACTGCTGGTAGCGGGCGCTCATTACGTAACTGTAGATGGGCCGCTTCCTACAACCCGCGAAACTGAAGCTGCTCCGAACCAGCGCGTTGTGGACATGGTGGAAGCCAGTGCTCTTCCGGAAAGGATTGGGAGCTAGGGTCTTGGTTCGATGCTCCCGCCAATCACTATGGCAATCAGCGTAGTTATGCCCGCATTGGAGATGGCGCAGGAGACTGGGAAGTTAGTGGCCTGGCTGAAGAAGGAAGGCGACACCATAACTAGGGGCGAACCGCTGCTCGAGGTGGAGACTGACAAGGCTGTTCTCGAAGTCGAGGCGCTTGCGGATGGCGTTCTGGCGGGAATTAACGCCGATCAAGGTGCTGTCGTTCCCGTAGGTCAGGTTATCGCCTGGATCCTGAGACCGGGTGAAGTGGTCCCTGCTAATTCTATGGCGCTCGAAACCGCGATGGAGCAGGCTATCGAAACGACACGCTCCCCGGATCAGATACGAGACAATCCCGGCACCGCGAGTCAAAGGACTTCGCCGAAGGCTCGTCGTTTGGCGCAGGAACATGGGATCGACTTAAGCACCATAAGAGGCTCCGGGCCCGACGCCGAGATCCTTGCCTCCGATGTTCAGGCGTTGATTGATGCGAAGTATTCGAGGGCAGCCAACGCTGGAGCCGACCTGTCCGCTAAACCAATGGTAAGGGAATTGAGCGCAATCGCCCGCCTGATGGCTGAACGTACGACTATCAGCTGGACCACGGTGCCGCACTTTTTCCTTAATCGCGAAGTCGACGCCAGTGCACTCAATGCCGCTCGCGCGACCTGGGGGCCGGAGATTGAACAGCGCGACGGGGTGAAGCTCACGTACACCGACCTGCTGATCGCGTTGGTAGCGCGGACGCTGCTGAAGCATCCCTTGTTGAATGCGAGTTGGATCGATAGCCGTGTCCAGCTCAACGGTGAAATTCGGGTTGCCATTGCGATGGCCGTCAAAGACGGAGTCGTGGCTGCGGTTGTTCCCAACGCCGCCACCGCTGGATTGGGCGAGATTGCGGCGCATCGCGGGGACTTGACGGAACGGGCTCGAACCGGACGGCTACGGCCTGCCGATCTCTCCAATGCAACCTTCACGATCAGCAACCTAGGTATGTACGAGATCGATTCATTCAACGCCATCATTACTCCTCCGCAGGCTGCCATTCTGGCGGTGGGGCGCATTGCCGATCGAGTGGTTCCTGTCGGCGGCGGAATCGGTGTGCGGCCGATGGTGAGCCTGACGCTCTCCTCCGATCACCGCGTACTGGACGGAGCGAAGGCGGCAATGTTCATGCGTGACTTGGCGGGCGCTCTGCAAGACCCCGAAAGTTGTCTGAGATGATTTTCAGATACTAAGTTATGGTCGAACTTATTGGATCGATCAAAACCTTGCGCAATGCGCGGGCCAAAGGGATGAAAGGTAACTCCCGTTGGCACTGAGGAGATAGAAGATGGCCGAGACCGCGCAGGTGGGTATCTCCGCAGTGCCCGGCGCCACCCGAAAGGCTCCGTTCTATGCAAGCCTTTGGGTCCAGGTTTGTGCGGCAATCGTAGTCGCCGTTGCGCTCGGCTATTTCAGCCCTGATCGTGCCGTGGCGATGAAGCCGCTGGGTGATGCGTTTATCCGGCTCATCACCATGGTCGTCCCGCTCATCGTCTTCTGCACGGTGGTCTCCGGCATCGCGGGAATGCAGGACATGAAGAAGGTGGGACGGGTCGGCGGCAAGGCCTTGCTTTATTTCGAGGTGGTGTCGACTCTGGCCCTCTTTATCGGCCTTGCGGTGGGCAATTTCTCGCATCCCGGGGCCGGCTTTCATGTGAACGCCGGGAGTCTCGATGCGAAGTTAGTGGAGAGCTACGCCGGTCAAGCGAAGGCGCAAAGCATAACCGACTTCCTCATGCATATCATCCCTGTAACTGCTGTCGATGCCTTTGCCAAGGGCGATATCCTGCAGGTACTTCTGGTGGCTCTTCTCTTTGGCTTTGCGTTGTCGATGATGGGGCAACGCTGTAAACCTCTGCTGTTGTTGATGGACACATTGACCCACGCGGTGTTTGGCGTCGTGAATATCCTGATGCGGTTTGCGCCCATCGGCGCGTTCGGCGCCATGGCCTTCACCGTGGGTAAATATGGCATTGCTTCTTTGGGACCGCTCGTCAGGCTGATCGGAACCTTTTACGTCACCTCGATTATTTTTGTAGTCATTGTGCTGGGCGCCATTGCACTGGCCGCCGGTTTCAACGTCCTCCGGTTCCTGCTGTACATCAAGGAAGAAATCCTGCTGGTGCTGGCGGTCAGTTCTTGCGAGCCAGTTCTGCCGACATTGATGGCCAAGCTCGAATCGCTGGGATGCTCCAAGGCGCTGGTCGGCCTCGTCGTGCCGACGGGCTACACCTTCAATACAGACGGGACCAGCCTCTACATGACCCTGGCGGCGCTTTTCGTGGCCCAGGCAACCGGCACACATCTCACGTTGATGCAGCAACTCACCATCTTCTCGGTCGCCATCCTCACGTCGAAGGGAGCAAGCGGGGTGCAGGGAGCATCCTTTGTTGCGCTGGTCGGGACGCTGTCCGTCGTTCCCAGCATCCCGGTCGCGGGAATGGCCCTTATTCTCGGCATTGACCGTTTCCTGAGCATGTTCCGAGCGCTCGTGAATATGATCGGAAATGGGGTGGCCACATTGGTCATCGCCCGCTGGGAGAAAGAGTTTGACGCTGCCACGCTGCGGCGCAATCTCAACCCCTAGCCGCTGCCAGGCAGGCTGGGCATTCGTAACACTCGGGCTGTAGATTTCCAATCGGGCCTTCGTCGAGTTAGCCCTTCCCTTACTACAGTGTATTGAAAACAGGGGCTTTTCGGACCTGACGGTCGATCCCTGATCCTGCCGACCCCGCAAGTGTGAGACACTTCTGGTCAATTCAGCTATCTTTTGGGGCACCCCTTCAACTTTGCGCACCAAGGGGCCACCATGTAAACGAGGTTAATCGACGGTCCAGATGAGATCTCAACTCTTAAGACCGAGCAGTTTGACGGCGAGGGTTGAGGCTTCGCCGGGTCATCCCGTTCGGTGGGGAACGCTTGCTGGTATTGTCCTGATCGTGGTCGCGGGCATGACCGGGATTGAGGCGCTTACAGAAACGCTCTACCCCCACCTGCAAGCCTGGGAATGGTGCGTAATAACTATCAGTGCTGCAGGTGTGGCGGCCGGACTTTGCGCCTATTTCATGATGCGCATTCAGGCGCGGTTGTTTGCCCGGCACACTGCAGCAGAACGTAACCTGGACATCGAGCGTAACCTGCTTCGAACTGTAACCGACAACATTCCTGATTCAATTTTTGTGAAGGACACCGAAGGCCGCTATACGCTGGTCAATCGAGCGTTCGCCAAACTCCACGGAGCGGGAAAGCCCGACGATCTATTGGGCAAGTCGGTGTTTGATTTGTTTCCGCAAGAGCGGGCTACTGCTTTGCACGCCGCTGATCTGGAGGTCATGAAAGACACTTCCGGGACAGCCTATGAGGGCGAGCGCTCGACAGTCGACCCGGACGGAAGCGTGAAGTGGATCCAGATGACCAAGGTGCCACTCCTCGGCCCGAACAACGAAGTCGTCGGGATCGTGGGCGTTAACCGCGACATTACGCGCCGCAAGCTCGCGGAAACCAATCTGATGAAGGCCAAGGAGGAGGCAGAGTCGGCTAGCCGGGCCAAAAGTACCTTTCTGGCGACGATGAGCCACGAAATCCGGACGCCCATGAACGGGATTCTCGGCCTCACGGAATTGGTGTTGGATACACATCTGACCGCTGAGCAGCGCGAAAATCTGGCGCTCGTTCAGTTCTCAGCCGAGTCGTTGCTTTCTATCATCAACGACATTTTGGACTTCTCCAAGATTGAAGCGGGAAAGATGGAACTGGAGTCGATTCCGTTCGACTTGCGATGGAGTCTCGGCGAAACCATGAAGGCCCTCAGTTTTCGCGCCCACCAAAAAGGGCTCGAACTGGTCTATGAAGTCGATCCCAATGCTCCGGAGGCACTCATGGGTGACCCCGGGCGATTGCGCCAGATTCTGACCAACCTCATCGGCAATGCCATCAAGTTCACGGATCACGGCGAGATATTCGTAAGTGTCGAAGAACAAGTACACGAACCTGATATCACTTCGTTGCGCATCGCAATCAAGGACACGGGTGTCGGTATCCCCTTCGAGCACCAGGAGAAGATCTTTGAATCGTTCTCGCAGGCCGACGGTTCGATGACCCGCAAATACGGCGGCACCGGTCTGGGCCTTGCGATTTGCGCGAAGCTGGTGGAGATGATGGGCGGGCGCATCTGGGTGGAGAGTGAACCGGGTCGGGGCAGCACATTCTTCTTTACCGCCCAGTTTGCTATCCAGAGCACGCCGCTTGCCTATCCTGAGCCCTTGCAACCACAACAGCTGCGTGGGATGCGTGCCCTCATTGTCGACGATAACGCGACCAATCGCCGGGTGTTGGATGGCATGCTGAAGGGTTGGGGAATGGATCCGACCACAGCTGAGAACGGACCTGAAGCGCTGCGGGCGCTACATGTGGCCAAGAGAGGCGGTCTGCCGTTTCCTCTCATCCTCCTCGATGGTCACATGCCCGAGATAGACGGCTTTACCCTGGCGGAGCAGATTCAGGCGGATTCGGGCCTGGTTGGCGGAACCATCATGATGCTCACTTCCGCGGGCCGTCTGGGTGACGCTGCCCGTTGTCGCGAACTGGGCATCTCCGCCTATCTCGGCAAGCCCATCCGGCAAGGAGAATTGTTGGATGCAATTTGTCATACCCTGAACAACGCGCCCCCACCGCAGACGATTCCCTTTACCGTGCGAAATGTCCGGCGCGAATTGAAGGGGCGTGCGCGCGTGCTGTTAGCCGAGGACAATCCTGTCAATCAAACGCTTGCGATCCGCCTCCTCGAACGACAGGGTTATACAGTTTCGGTGGCCTGTGACGGCAGAGCGGCACTTCGGGCTTTCGAAAAAGAGAGCTTCGACCTTATCCTGATGGACGTTCAAATGCCTGAGCTGAATGGCTTCGAAGTCACCACCGCTATTCGGGAAATGGAAAGGTCGAGCGGTGACCATATTCCTATTATTGCCATGACGGCGTATGCGCTCAAAGGCGATCAAGAAAGGTGCTTAGCCGCGGGAATGGACGATTATGTCTCCAAGCCAATCAGGACGAACGAGCTGCTTTCCAAAATCGAAAACCTGATCGGCAAGCCAAGCGAATGACGATCCTCGTCTGACAAGTCACTTCCCACAGAACACAGTGTCTGTCCGCCGGATTCCGGTTCTTCTCGCACGAATGAGAACAGGGTGGCACGATCGGCGAAGGGTTGGCGAAACATCGCAGGGCATCCCCTTTTCAAGAAACCCTTCCGTTTCTGGGATTGCCTGCGATTCGCGCCTGCAAATGCGGGAACTGCGAGACCTGGACTCGCGTACAGACCCTCATGCTCAGCGATCTGAAACTCGCAGTCCGGCAGTTAGGAAAATCGCCAGGTTTTGCGCTAACGGCGATTGCCACCCTGGCGCTAGGGATCGGCGCCAACGCAGTGGTGTTCAGTGTTTTGAATGCGTTGGTGCTGCGACCAGTGAACGTGCCCCATGCGGAGAATCTTTACATGGTGCAGCGGTTCCAGTATCCATCGCAGTCGTATCCCGACTATGTGGATTTGCGGGACCGCAACCGAACCTTCGAGAGCCTAATGGCGTTTCAGATCATCGGTCCAGTGGGCGTGGACACGGGCAGGAATCCGTCGACAGCATGGCCCTACCTGGCGAGCGGAAATTATTTCGACATGCTGGGGGTTCAGCCGTATCTGGGGCGGTTCTTCCATGCTTCGGACGAGAAGGGCATGAACAGCGCCCCATACGTGGTGCTGAGCTATGCCTACTGGCACAGTAATTTTCATGGCGACGCCGGTGTCGTGGGGCGAACCGTCGAGATCAACAAGCACCCGTTCACAATCATCGGAGTGGCGCCGCCTGCATTTCGGGGTACGGAGCTGTTTTTCTCACCGGCCCTTTGGATTCCGCTCGTCGAGCAGCCCACTGTAGCGGGCTACGACGGCCTGCAATATCGCGGCAATCATTCTCCGATGTTGGTCGGGAGGCTGAAGGCTGGAGTGACCCCGACACAAGCGACGGGGGACCTGAATGCTGTTGGGGCGTGGTTGTCCAAGACTTATCCGGCAGAGGACGACGGGGTGAAATTCACCTTAACCCGTCCGGGGTTGGTGGGTGACATGCTCGGCGGACCGGCGCGGGCGTTCATGGCCGGCTTGATGCTGCTGGCAGGGTTGATTCTGCTGGCGGCGTGCGCCAACCTGGGAAGCTTGTTCGCGGCGCGAGCAGCAGATCGGGCTAAAGAGGTGGCCCTGCGATTGGCATTGGGATCGCGGCGCGGGCTCATTTTGCGGCAACTGCTGACAGAGGCGATGCTGATCTCGCTGGCCGGCGGGATGATCGGGCTGGCGGGCGGCGTAATCGTCCTGCGCGGCCTGAGCGCCTGGCAGCCGATTCCTGATATCCCCATCAATGTCCCGGTGAATCCGGACATTCGCACCTACACTGTGGCGCTGCTGCTGGCGATCTGCAGCGGTCTGCTCTTCGGAATGGTACCGGTCCGGCAGGTGATGCGCGCTGATCCGTGGCAGGTGATTCGGACCGGTGCAAATGCCGTGACGGGGATGAGGCGGTTCACCCTGCGCGACGTGTTGCTGGTGACCCAGATTGCGATTTGTGCCGTCCTGGTGATGTCGTCGCTGGTGGCGGTGCGGGGGCTGGTGCGTTCGTTGCACAGCAGTTACGGATTCCTGCCGCAGAACGTCATGCTGGTGGACAGCGATCTGCACATGGCAGGGTACACTGACGAGCGCATGCCTGCGATGCAGAAGCGCATGCTGGAGGGATTAGCGGCGATTCCCGGCGTGACGGCAGTAGGCTATACGAACCAACTTCCGCTGAGCTTGGGCGCAAGCGACTCCTACGTCTACACCGACAGCACGACTGACTACCGGCCAACCAACCAGGCTGCGGATGCAATGGACTACAACATATCACCGGGTTATCTGGAAGCAGCGGGCACGAGATTGTTGGCGGGAAGAAATTTGACCCTGCATGACGATGGCAAGGCGCCGAAGGTGGCCCTGGTGAATCGACAATTTGCGGTCAAAGTTTTCGGATCGGTGGACAAAGCAATCGGAGGACATTTCAAGTTCTGGAGCGGAACGCGGGCCGAAGTAGTTGGCGTGGTGGAAGACGGGAAATACCGAACACTGACAGAGGATCAGCAACCAGCGATGTTCTTCTCGTTCCTGCAGCAGCCGTCGAGCAGCACGTGGCTGACGGTGCGGTCGAGGCGCGATCCGGAAGAAATGGCGGGGGCGCTGGAGCACGCGCTGCACGGGCTGGATCCGGGACTGCCGGTTACCGTAAAGACCTGGAACCGGGAGATGGATACCGCGCTATTCGCGGCGCGCGTCGCCACGGTAGCGCTCGGCATCTTGGGATTGTTGGGCGCGATGCTCGCAGCCACGGGCGTTTTCGGCATGGCGTCGTATGTGGTGAGCAAGCGGCTGCGCGAACTGGGAATTCGAGTGGCGTTGGGGGCGGGGCGGCGCCAGGTCCTGCGGGCTTCGTTGGGGCGCGCATTTCGCCTGTTGGCCATCGGCTCGGTTGCGGGCCTGGTGTTGGGAGTGCTGGCCACGCGCGTGCTTTCCTTCATCGTCTATCAGGCTACCCCGAAGGATCCGGTCGTGCTGTTCGGGGTAACTGGCGCCATGTTGCTTCTGGGCCTGGTCGCGGCGTGGATTCCGGCTCGTCGGGCCCTGGCCGTCGATCCGCTGATCCTGCTTCGGGAAGAATAGCCGGAATGGATGGAGAACACTGCTATCACTTGTGATTGAGAAGCTCCCGTCAAATGCCTGAGCGTCGGATGATTCGTGTTCAGTTGGGTCGAGGGTTGAATTGCGAACAGAGTGCGAGCGTCTTCTCCAGATGCTCGGGCTATCACTAGCCGCAACAACCCTAGTAACGCAATCGCAGCAACATCTGAATGGTGCGCGGTCCGGCTTGCGAGGTCTGCTGCCTGGAAGTGATGAGGCCGAAGGTCGAACTCGCGACGTTCATGTTCGGAGTGGCTCAGTTGACGACGTCGAACAGGTTGGAGAACTGAGCCTCATGAGCGCGATGCCGAACGGTCAGATGGAAGTCCTTGCCCGGAAGGAATCACCGGGCGCGGTTCGCGCGAAAGAGCACTAGCTCGCGTCCGATTTCGTAACGGGCGCCTTCGGCAGCCGGCGATTCGAGGTGTCTAGACTCGGTCAAGGTTGGTATAAACGTCGCGAATATTCGTGTTAACGCCCTCCTGCAAGGGCGGCATCTTTCCAAAGTGCGCATTGCTCTGCTCGCTGGTTCGCTCCAGAAACTCCTCATAGCCATTGGATTGGAGAGACTTCAGAGAGGCCACGGTGAAGCGCTGCTGCATCTCGGCCAGGGCAAGGCCTTCCTTTTTCCCTTGCTCGACCTTCGACGTCAGTTCCTCGATGTAGTTTCTCTGGCTTGTCATCACCGTGCGGTCAGTCTGGAGCGCACCGTGGCCGCCCATCAGGTATCGAAAGTCGGCGCGGGCGACGGAGTCGATCGTGCCCGGCCAGAGCCGAGGAAAGCCGTCAGCGATATTCGGCAAAAAGCCGTGAATCGCATCTCCCGTGGCGATCGCGCGGGCTTGCGGGCAAAATACGAAGACGTCTCCAGCGGTATGGGAATGCCCATGAAATTCGAGGTGCAGGTCAAGCGCTGGATCCTGGAGGAGGTAGGATTGGTCAAAAGTGATAGTCGGCAGTTCCAGAGTGAAGTCGTTGAGCTCCGCCTGGTATGCCTTCAACTGCCGGATCTGCTCGGAGCAAAAGGCCTTTTCCGCCGCCGAAGTTGCGCGTGAGGCCCGATCGCGCAAGGCGTCAATCTGCTGCGGCACTGAATCCCGCGAGGCCTTCATCCTGGCAACTGAAAGGTCAGCCATCAGCTGCTTGGTGGCGGAGCTAGCGATGAATTCGACCTTTCCGCCGTTCAATCGATAGGCATGATTCCCCTGCGTATGATCCCAATGGAAGTGCGTGTTGACGACGTAGCGCACCGGCTTTTCGGTGACTTCCCGCTTGATCTGGCCAATGAGAGAAGCGGCGGCCGATGGCTTCGAATGAGCGTCGACCACGACCACATCCTTCGATCTAACAAAGATGGCAGCATTGCAGTTCAACATGGCCTGCGGATGGGCGTGCGCAAAGTAGACGCCATCCGCGACCTTCTGGATTCCGAACAGGTTGGAATTGGAATCCGGCGCGGCCGCGCGAGCCCATGCCGCGCGATGGTAGGCAAGCTCCAGCATGGAGGCCCCGGCCAAGGCACTCCCCATCAGGACACGGAGGAAGTCTCGACGGGAAGTCTGGCCGTCGACCGCGACAACATGATTGTGTGGATGGGTGTGCAGGAATGGGTGGGTGTGATCGTGAGCGTGTGAATGGCCGCGCGGATTGCAGGTATGGCTGTGGTCCTTCTCGTCGGCGTGATTCTTCATATCTGGCGAATTGCTCTGGCGCAATCAAGCATGGCTGGGACCTTGCGAGAGATCTCGAGACCACCATCCATCGCCTTTAGCAACACCCTCCCTTCGATTTCTGTCTTGCGAGTCTTCCCCGGCAATTCTCCCGAAGACCGCCAAACGGCTACTACTGTGCACTAACCGCAGCCCGATGAGCAACGGCAAATCCAGACAGGCTGGCCGTGCGCGTCGAGTTGAGTCCGGCAAAGGAGGCAGGCAGCTAACTCATAAATGCTCTACACTAGCCCTGCGCCGCTGGAACTGGTTGCATAAATCAACGGCAATCCAAGAGAACGCGGGTGAGACCCGCCATCGAAGCGGGTCTCATGCTCTCTTGGGTCAGAGCGGCTGCATATATACAACCAGTTCTGGATCCTTGCAGACGGTACGGGGTGGTTTGATCGAGCATGGCTTCTGAATCCCAACCTCACAAGCCACGCCGCATCGCGACCATCCAGATCATTGCGGTCTCTGTTCTCTCCATCGCAGGTGTCATCAACTATATCGATCGCGGCTCGCTCGCCATCGCCAACACCACGATCCGCGCCGATCTCGGCATCTCTGCGACGCGGATGGGGGTCTTGTTATCGGTTTTTTCGATGGCTTACGCCATCTCCCAACTTCCAATCGGGATCCTGCTAGACCGCTTCGGCGAGCGCATTGTTCTGGGCGCGGGAATGTTTCTCTGGTCTGCCACCCAGACAGCAACCGGCTTCATCAGGGGCTTTACCTCCTTTTTGCTGGCGCGCGTGGGCCTGGCCATGGGGGAATCGCCATTTGTCGTCTCCGCAGTCAAGACGGTCAACGACTGGTTCGACGTCCGCGACCGGGCAACGCCCATGGGAATCGTCAACGCTTCAACGACCCTGGGGCAGGCCATCGCTCCACCGATCCTCACCGTAACCATGCTGGCATTTGGCTGGCGGGGAATGTTCATCCTGATCGGCTTCCCCGGGTTGCTCCTATCCATTGCCTGGTACATCTTCTATCGCGATCGCAGGGATGTGTCCTTGAACGAGGCCGAGAGAGCCTACCTAGAATTCTCAGGCCCCAGGAGCACAGTTTCCCTCACCTCGTTCTCGCAATGGCTGCGTCTCTTTCGCCTCCGCACGGTATGGGGAATGATGCTCGGCTTTGGCGGCATTAACTACACGGTGTGGCTCTACATGTCCTGGATGCCGAACTACCTGGAAGCCGAACACCACGTGAGCGTGGCGGAAACCGGGACGATCGCTATCATTCCCTTTTTTTGCGGCGCGGTCGGCATGTTGCTCAGCGGATTCATCGCAGACTTTCTAGTGCGCCTGGGGGTTCCGCCGATCAGAAGCCACCGAACTCTTCTCGTTACCGGGATGACCTGCTCCGCCGTGTGTACACTGCTGGTTCCGTACATTCCCGGGGGAACGGGGGCTGCGTTTGGAATTGGTATGGCGCTCTTCTTTACGTATCTGGCGGGAAATTCAGGTTGGGGGCTCGTCCAGTCCATCGCGCCCTCTGGAATCGTCGGCTCAGTCGCGACGATCCAAAACTTCGGGAGCTTTGTCTGCGCCTCCTTTGCGCCGATTCTTACCGGCTGGCTGCTCGACCGCACCCACTCGTTCCATCTAACCTTGGTGATTTGCGCCGGGGTCTCGCTGCTCGGCGCACTTTCGTATCTGCTGATCGTAAAGGACCCGATTCCTGCGGGCGATGTGCCGGCGACCTCCTGAACCGCTAGGCGGCGGACCGGCAACTCGATGAGACATAGAATCGACGGCTTCGGCAGCCTTGAGAGAAAGCGACGCGTTCGCATGAGTTCAACGCCGTGGTTTCAATGGCGGCGAAGCGCTGGCCTCAAGATACGCGCTTACAAAGAAGATAAGCTCTTGCCGCATCGCATCTAACTGCTTTTCGGGAGCACCTGATTCGAGCCATCTTCGGCTGACTCCAGCCATTACGGCCTGCAGCATCGAAGTCACAAGGTGCGGGTCTCTCGTCAGCGGTTCGCGGGCGGTCTCCAACATCCCAACCAGTGCCTTGTTGGAACGAACAGCCATTTGCTGTACGATTTTCGCTCCGTCTACATCGGAGCTTACCGAATAGAGTGCGACACTGGTCTTCGCATCTCGCGACTTTGCCGCGAGGAATGCAGTGATGAGTGCGGTCGCCATTTGCGGGAGCGTGTTTCCCTTCTGCTCTCGGCACACTTGCTCTACCGCCACGGTTATCTCTTCAAGGTGACGCTTCAAGGCAGCTTGCAGGAGTGCGCTCTTGTTTGGAAAGTATTGATACAAGGTTCCGACCGACACACCGGCTCGCAAGGCCACTTTGGTCGTGGTCAGCCATTCTTTTCCCTCGTCGAGCAGAACCTGAATAGTTGCTTCGAGAATTGCTTCGACGCTGGCAACCGATCGAGCTTGAACTGGCGATTTGCGGGGCTCCAAGAGAACTTGTGAACGCTGAGGCAAATGCGAACTCCTAACCTGAAGCTTCCTTCATCTAACCACAGGTAGGCAAGATCTTCACAAGCAATCGGCAGACAAGAGGAGACTCAATGACGAATCAAGCCAACCTGAGCACCGAGTTGGGCGGCAGCTTCACATTCCCGCGCACTTCGATGACCTTGAACCGCATGGGCTATGGCGCGATGCAACTAGCGGGTCCACAAGTGTGGGGACCACCTCGTGATGTCGTTGGAGCGATTGCGGTCCTGCGTGAGGCCGTTGCCTCGGGTGTAAACCATATCGATACCAGCGACTTTTATGGTCCCCATGTGACCAATCAGTTGATCAAGCGGGCGCTCCATCCCTATGCCAAGGACCTGGTGATTGTGACCAAAATAGGTGCTCGCCGCGGAGCGGACAAGTCCTGGATTCATGCTCTTTCGCGTCAGGAACTGATCGATGGCGTTCACGACAACCTGCGAAATCTCGGGCTCGACCGGCTTGATGTCGTCAACCAGAGGGTCGGAGGAGTGATGGGGCCGTCGGAAGGGTCGATCGAGGAGCCGCTCACCGTGCTTGCCGAGTTGAAGAGTCAGGGACTGATTCGGCATCTCGGAGTCAGCAACGTCAATCCCGGGCAGTTGGCTGAGGCCCAGACCATTTCACCGATCGTCTGCGTGCAGAACCTGTACAACGTGGCGCTCAGAAGCGATGATCGCTTCATCGATGACCTCGCCGAGCAAGGCATTGCCTATGTGCCATTCTTCCCACTGGGAGGATTCACTCCGCTGCAATCGTCGGCGCTCGACCGGGCAGCAAAGTCACTCGATGCCATGCCAATGCAGGTTGCGCTTGCGTGGCTGCTTCAGCGCTCGCCCAATATCCTCCTGATCCCCGGGACATCGTCAGTCGGGCATCTTCGTGAGAATCTCAAGGCGGCGACCCTACAACTCACTCCCGAAGTGATCGCCGATCTCGACACAATCGGCGGAGGTCCCAAAATCTAACACAACGCGATCGGGCAAAAGGCACCCTCGCGTAAGAGTCACCTGCGGTCCAGCTTCGAGGCATCGGAGTTCGACTCATTCCCGTGTCAATCGATGAGTCTGGAAAAATAACCCATGAGTCATTTTGAATTCCCGAGCCTATATACTGTCCAGGTTACGGGAAGGAAGAATGAAACTACTTCGCTACGGAAATGCGGGCGCAGAGCGGCCCGCTATGCTTGATGCCAAAGGGGCAATTCGCGATCTCTCTGGCGTTGTCACGGACATTGCAAGGCTTTCGCTGCTGCCGGAGTCGCTGAAGAAACTCAGTCAGTTAGATCCGGAGGACTTGCCGCTGATATCAGGCTCGCCGCGACTCGGTCCCTGCGTAGGTTCCGTCGGCAAGTTCATTTGCATCGGACTCAATTACTCCGATCATGCCGCCGAGTCGGGGATGGCGGTACCTGCCCGAGCCTGTCGTCTTTATGAAGGCAACTTCGGCGATCTGCGGTCCGAACGACAACGTGGTGATCCCGCGCAACGCCGAGAAGACCGACTGGGAAGTCGAGTTGGGAGTCGTGATTGGAAGGGAAGCGAAGTATGTCGGCGTGGAAGAGGCACTGAGCTTTGTCGCGGGCTACTGCGTTGTCAACGACATTTCAGAGCGGGCTTTTCAACTCGAAGGAACGGGGCAGTGGGTCAAGGGCAAGAGCGCTGACACCTTCGGTCCTATCGGGCCGTGGCTGGTTACGGCCGACGAAATCCCCGACCCTCAAAACCTCCAGCTCTGGCTCGAAGTAGACGGACACCGATATCAGAATGGTTCCACCGGCACGATGGTGTTTGGCGTGGCATACCTGGTGAGTTATCTTAGCCGGTTCATGAGTCTCCAGCCCGGCGACATTATCTCGACGGGAACACCACCGGGCGTCGGCCTGGGACAGAAGCCTCCCGTCTATCTTCGCGCCGGAAACGTTATCACCCTTGGTATCGAAGGACTCGGCAAACAGAGACAGGTTGTCGTTCCGTTTTCGGCGAACTAGTTGGCAAGCTTCGGTGTGCAGAGGATTTGCCCGGGCAAGTGGGTGACTAACGCTGGTCCAGATTTACTGAATAAAAATCCACGTTGGAGGCCTGCACAATGACCACGGGTTCGTCACTGGGTGTAAGGGCAATCAGCCGATAGTCCAGCACGCTGGCAGGGGAGAGATCGCGGAGAGTCGCGACCCTCTCAACCTTATTTGTTTTGACGTCGATGCGGTAAATGGGCTTGCCTTCCTCCAGAAAATCCTGAAAGAAGACGTACCGGCCCGTGTGCGACCAGACCGGATCGCCGACCCCGTGGGAGACACTCAACGGCCGCCAGGTTCGTTGCACTCGATCGTAAATCATCAGGATGCGCTGATCGAGCCGGATGGCGACGATGAAGCGGCCGTCCGGCGAGAAGCGCGGACTGAACAGGCCTTCCGAGCCGGGAATCTGGCTCACGGTCCGCGTCGCCAGATCGACGGTATAGATCGCCTTGGGATCCTTCTCGTTTCCCATCAGGTCGGGTACACGGCCGAAGATGACGCTCTTGCCATCGGCGCTCCAATCCGGATCAGCCTCGCCACGCTCTTCATTCAGCAGGCGCCGGATGCCGCCGCCGGCGGCGTCGATCAGGTAGATCTCCCAAGGCTTTCCCTGCTCTTGACTCATCGTCAGCAACTGACTGTTGTCAGGCGACCACTTCATGAGGAAGGTCCAGAAAGGCGGAGAGGTAAGCCGGAGCCGCTCTGATCCATCGACCCGGCCGCGCCACAGCGCGCCATCCGAGGCGTTCAACCATGCCATCCAACGGCCGTCACGCGAGTATTCCACGCGCGACTCAGCCGAGGCCTGATCGATCAGTGGTACGAAAGGACCGTTTGGCAGATGCTGGACCAGCAGGTCCGGACGAGCATTGACTCCGATGAAATAGAGGCTATGACCTTGCGGTGAGGAGAAGGGCGTCTGGTAGTTGAGCGGCCCGTTGGTGATGGCGAATGGCAGGCTCTGGGTTGTGCCGCGCTGCGATTTCTCGGCGATACCCCAGATGTCGCTTCGTCCCGCATGGGAAGACTGGAAGACGAAATATTGCCCGTCCGAGGTCCAGCTGCCACAACACTCGGTTGCGGGCCGGCTCCAGCCCGGCAGCAACTGGTGCAGCCCGGATCCGGCAGCGGAGATACTCCACAGCGCCGAAGTCTTGCTGTCGGACTCAAGGATGGTGAAACGAAGCTCCGACCCGTCCGGCGATGGTCGAAGCCAGAAAGCTCGGCCTGGAAGACTGGCCAGCTTGCGAAGATCGCTGCCATCCTCGAGCACCGTGTACAAGTCGGACTCATTGGCGAAGAGAATATGACGCGCATCGGGCATCCAGGCGGCATCGTGCGCCTGAACGTTGGGGATGCGCCGAGCCTGTCCGCCCTCAGTCGGCACAATCCACAGCGGCTGCTCTGTAGAGGGAACGAGGTGGTTGTGGACTACGAGTCGCCCCCCATCCGGCGATAGCGCTCCGATCAGCGGGCCGGCAATCTCGGAAGGTAAAACCAGGGGGCTGATCTCTCCTCCAGAGACGGAGGCCTGGGCCAACACCGATCGGCCATCCTCAATTGCGGAGAAGAAAATGCGCGAGCCGTCGGTGGCCGCGCTGGAGATCATCTCCACCGACATCTCGCTGGGCATTACGTGCCCGAAGTACGTGATTTGAGACACGCGGAGGGGACTTGGAATTTCAGCGTGCGGCCTGAGGAAGACAACCGCGAGCACAAGGGTGACGGCAGATGCGGTGAGCAGCCAGAGCCAGAGAATCCGCCAGGGACTGCGCCGGCTCGGCGTTGCGAGTTGGGCAAGGGGAACTGGCGCGCGGAGCGAGGCCTGCGGCGGGTCGGAGCCGGGCGTGGAAACAATCACCTGCTCGTGCGGCCGGGCGCCTTGAACGCCCGAATCCAAAACGTTGACCGGCGCGATAAACCGATAGCCCCGCCTTGCAAGCGTTTCCACGAACCTCGGATTCTCAGCGGAGTCGCCGAGTGCTTCGCGCAGCTTGTTGATCGCGATGCCGAGGCTGTGGTCGAAATTGACGATCGTTTCGGTACCCCAGAGGCGACGCCGAAGTTCTTCACGGGTCACGACTTCCCCTGAGGATTCCAGCAGTACGGCGAGCACTTTGAAGGGCTGGCTCTGGAGCCGCACCAATACGCCAGACCGGCGCAATTCACCGCTGCGCAAATCCGCCTCAAACAGGCCAAACTTGACCCGCATGGCGATCGAATCTTTATCGCGGTCCACTTGCTCCATAGCTAGGGTCCGTGGGCTCCCTAGCTTTTACACCAATGCAAATCGCCGCGTCAAACCTTGCTGGAGACAAGTTCGCGTATCTCATTGATGTCATGACAATCAACTGGAGATCGACAATTGACGGCGAATTAGCTCGTGGTAGGTTGCCGATTCTCATGAGCCGGGAGTTGGATGGCTGTGGCTCCGGGCCAGGATTTCAAAAAGGCATCGGAGACGGAAGCAATTTCTGGAGGAAACATGATGATGCAAAGGGTCCTGAGAAACTCCTATCCGAACTGCCATCGCATAGCGCAGAAGAGTTCCTTTTTCGTGCTGCTGGGATTGCTTGTCGCGTTCACGACCGGCGCGGCGTGGGCTCAATCGGATACCGCGCGACTGGTTGGCACCGTCCTAGACGCCAGCGGAGCGGTCATTCCCGGCGCGACCATTCAGGTCACCAGCCTGGACACCGGCCGCTCGATCACGGTGAATAGCGGGGATGCGGGTGAATTCACCGTCAACGCTCTTCAGGCTGGCCGGTATCACGTAGAAGTGAGCCAGAACGGCTTCAAGTCAGACACCGCCGATATCACCCTCGAAGTCTCCCAGGTTCGGGAACTCGAGTTGAAACTGGAACCGGGGAGCGCCGCCGTTACCGTAAACGTAACGGCTGATGTGCCCCTTATCGATACCACCACTTCCAGTACCGGCGAAGTGATCCAGGGCCGCCAGGTGACCGAGCTTCCGCTCAACGGTCGCAACTTCAGCCAGCTGGCGCTGCTCACTCCGGGTGTCACCCGCGGCGCTTACGGCGATATCTCGTCGGGCGGCACCTCGGGCAACGCGGCAGAAAGCTTTCGCAACTCCGATACCGGAGGCGCGGCTCTGGCTGTGAACGGACTTCGTCCTCAGGCCAACAACTTCATCCTCGACGGGGTGGACAACAATGAAGCCCTGGTTGGATCGATTGTCTTCTTTCCTCCCGCCGAAGCCATTGAAGAATTCCGGGTGAATACCTCGGTCGCTCCAGCCGAGTTCGGCAGGGCGGGCGGCGCCATTATTCAGACCCGCATCAAGTCAGGCAGCAATGCATACCACGGTTCGGCTTTCTGGTTCCGGCGCGATCAGAACCTGGACGCCAGGCCGTATGGTGTGACCGGTCCCAACCCAACCTTTCTCCGCAATCAATTCGGTGGAACCGTCGGCGGCGCGATGTGGGCAAATAAGCTCTTTGGCTTTGGCGACTACCAGGGCTTGCGGCAAAAGCAGCCGCAGGGTGTGGAGTTCGCCAGCGTTCCTACAGACCTGATGCGTAAGGGCGACTTCAGTGAACTGCTGGGCACCACGCTTCCCTCGGTGCCTGGATGCGTGCCCCGCGTTGCCGGCCAGACACCATTCGACGGTAAGGGATACATCTTCGACCCCACCACCTGCCTGCCCTTTGGTTGGAATGGGACCGTGGGAACGAACGTGATTCCCAACGGAAACCCAGTCGGATTGAAGTATCTTCAAGGCTATCCTGAGCCGAACCTGACGGGTACGATCGAGAACAACTTCAAGGCACAGCGCAAACAGCTGCGCCAGTTCAACGATTTCGACCTGCGATTCGATTTCAACCCCTCGCAAAAGGATCAGGTCTTCTTCCGCTACAGCTATGGCGAGGACAATTTTACGGTCACCAATCGCCTGGGACCAAACAATCCTTCCGGCTTCGGGTCGGGCGATAACATCAACCATCCCCGCGGCTACGCGGCCGGCTACACCCGCACCTTCAGCGACAAGATCATCAACGAATTCCGCTTTGGCTACCTTGACACCACTTACGGTTACAATCCGCCGAACATCGGCCAGACGCTGGCCAAGGACATTGGCATCCCTGGGGCCAATCCGACCGGATTGCTCGGCGGTCAGGCACTCATCGGCGGCAACAACACGGAACTCGAGTATCAGGGCGACGGCGGTCCTTATAACGTCCCGCAGAAGCTCTACCAGTTCCTCGACGCAGTCTCCTATAACCACGGGAATCACGCCTTCAAATTCGGCTTCTCTGCTGGCAAGCGTCACGTCGACTTCGTCCAGGGCAACAACGCGAAGGGCTACTTCATCATCGGCGGCCACAACTACCCGGGCACAGGACGCTTCACCGGATACGAGGTTTCTGAGTTGCTAGCTGGTTTCGTAGACTACTCGATCGGCCAGTTTCAGGGCCTCTACCAGACTCGCAACTATGAGACCGGCTACTTTGCCCAGGACGACTGGCGCGTGAGCCGTCGTCTCACGCTGAACCTGGGAATTCGCTATGACCTGTACACCTGGCCATACGAGGAACACAATCGGCAGTCAAGCTTCGATCTGGCGACCGGCAAATTGCTGGAAGCTGGAACAAGCGGAAACTCGCGCAGCTTGATCGATACCGACTACTCCAACTTTGCTCCGCGCCTTGGCTTTGCGTATGACCTAACGGGCAACGGCAAGAGCGTGCTGCACGGTGGCTATGGGATCTTCTACTTCCTGGATCGCGGCGGCGTAGGAAACCAACTCAGCCAGAATCCTGAATTCAACGGAACTTCCAGCTATCAGGCGTGCATCGGTTCCACCACTCAGTCCTGGGCGGGCGGTGAAGACTGCACCAACCCTGCCGGATTCCGCGTGACCCTGAGCGGCGTGGGACCGCAAGGCAACGACAACTGGAACGCAGCGACCGCCAGCTTGCCAACGCCTGTGAACAACGTCGATATCAACAATCCCAAGAACGTCAACGTGATCAACTATCCGAAGGACAGCAAGGTCCCTCGGGTGCAACAGTGGAACGTACAGTTCCAGCGAACTCTTGGCAGCGCCACTGCAGCTTCTATTGCATACGTGGGCACCAAGCAGGACCACCTGGCTACTCCATATAACGCCAACAATCCGCCGCTCGGTGGTGGACCGGTGCTGTTCCCGTCTCTCAATGGAAACGTGAATGTGTACGCGTTTATCGGCAGCGGCCGGTACGATGGGCTACAGACCTCGCTGACTCGCCAGATGCGGAACGGCATGCAATTCACCGCTGCATACACCTTCTCCCACACCCGCGATAACTCCAACGGAGCCTTCTCTACGACGGGCGGCGGCGGACGCATCTTCCTCAACAGCAGTCATCAGCCTGTCTTGAGCTTTAATCAGGGCAACGCCGATGGCGACATTCGCAACGCGTTTATTTTTTCCTCGCTGTACGAACTGCCGTTCGGGCGCGGCCGTCAGCACATGGCTGATATCCCGGCGGCGCTCGACTACGTGATCGGCGGTTGGCAGCTGAATAACATCGTGACTCTGAATTCGGGAACGCCGATTGATCTGAGCGTCAGCGGCACGCCCGGCAACCGGCCGGATGTCTCTGGTCCCGTGAAGGCGAAGATTACTGGCGGCAAAGGCGTCCTCAGTGGCACGTTTGCGCTGCCTCCTTCGACAGGTGGCGTTTTCACCCGTCCGGGAAACCTCGGCCGCAACGCGATCTACGGACCTGGCTACCATACCTGGGACGCCGGCGTCGTCAAGGATTTCAAGATCTACGAACGGCTCAGCACCCAGTTCCGTATTGAAGGCTTCAACCTGACTAACACGGCGCAATACACCAACGGCAGCTT
>Ga0207100_1077_pt1 | contig 24997 bp, 19 predicted proteins | sample Alteio_BWMinHeat_82_FD_153520 | JGI IMG/M metagenome (GOLD analysis project Ga0207100, IMG submission 153520) | Enriched cells from forest soil in Barre Woods Harvard Forest LTER site, Petersham, Massachusetts, United States -... | ecosystem: Environmental > Terrestrial > Soil > Temperate forest >...
AAGGCTGCTCATATGGATCCGAGCGAAGACAATATTTTCGAATGGGGGACTGAATTATTGCTGCACCAGACATTCGAGCCGGCCATGGAGGTATTCACAGCAGGGCTAGCTCGCTATCCCCAATCGAGCCAGATGAAGATAGGGTTTGGCGTTGCGCAGTACGGTCTCGGCAACTTTGATGCCGGAGCGCAGGCGTTTCTTCAAGCCTCAGACATGAATCCTGTCGATCGGCTGCCTCTTATTTTCCTTGGCCAGGCATACGACAATCTCTCCCCGGTCATCAAGGATCAGATCATTTCGCGGTTCGAACGATTTGTCCAAGCCGACCAGCACGATGCTTCAGTCCGCTACTACTATGCGATGGCACTGTGGAGGCAGGGTGGAGATATTCCGGAGCCGGCTCGACAAGTGTTGGTCGAATCCCTGCTGAAAACCGCGGCCGCGTTTGATGCCAGTTTCGCGGATGCCCGGCTGCAACTGGGGATCTTGTATGCCAATCAACATAAGTTTGATGAAGCTATCGCACAGTACGAACAAGCCCTGAAGATTAGTCCAGAGAATGCGACCGTGCATTACAGACTCGGCCAATCATTGGCCCGCACCGGAGCCACTGCCCGTGCCAAAGAAGAATTTGCGGAATTTGAGCGCCTGCGGACACAAGAGGTAGATGCCGCCAACAAGAAATCTGCAGAGATTCAGCAATTCGTTTACACGTTGCGCCAGGCACACAAAGCTACCAGCGAGTAGGCATTTGTTATGAAGTGGCCCCTCAGCTTAATACCGCGAAGGTTCTCGAGCTGTTTTTTCTTGCTGCTTCTGTGTTCACCGGCCACTCCGCCGGTCTACGGCCAGATGAAAACAATCGTCATTGATGGTTCAAGCAAGGGCAGAATCTTTGATGGCATCGGCGCATTAAGCGCGGGTGCTTCGTCCCGCTTGTTGATTGACTATCAGGAACCATATCGGAGTCAAATCCTCGATTACCTTTTCAAGCCTGGTTATGGCGCTGCGTTACAGCATCTCAAGGTAGAAATCGGCGGCGATGTCAATTCCACGGATGGTTCTGAACCAAGTCACATGCGGACGCCTGCCGACCGCGACTATACGCGTGGCTATGAATGGTGGCTCATGCAGGAAGCCCGTAAGCGTAATCCGCAAATTATTCTGGATACGCTTCCTTGGGGCGCTCCGGGATGGATCGGGCACGCCAATTACTACTCGCCGGACATGGCGCGTTACGTGGCAGACTTTCTTGAAAATGCAAAGAAGCAATACGGACTCGACATCGCGTATACCGGAATCTGGAATGAGAAGCAGTTTGATGCTGCTTACGTGAAGGAACTGCGTCGCGAATTGAAAGAGCGTCAGATCGCGACGAAGATCGTGTGCTGCGACGAGTATCCGGGAGAGGGTTTTGGGCAGTGGAGCATCGCGGATGCTATGCATGACGATCCGGCACTGAAGGCGGCGGTTGATGTTGTCGGGGTGCATTACTCGCGGGTTGACGGAAAGTACACGACTCCCGAGTCCGCACGCAGTTTGGGCAAGCCGCTGTGGTCGAGCGAGGACCAGCCCAACTCTGGCGCGGGACCGATCCTTTCGAGGGAGTGGCCTATTGGAGGCCGAATCCTGGCCAGACTCTTTAACCTCAACTATCTCGAAGGTGGTTTCACCAAAACTGAAATTTGGAGTCCGATTACTTCCTACTATGACATTCTTGCTGCTCCCAACTCCGGCCTGATGTACGCCAACACACCGTGGTCCGGTTACTACAACGTGCAGGGTGCCATTTGGGCGACGGCCCACACCACGCAATTCGCCCAACCGGGCTGGAAGTATCTCGACTCGTCCTCGGGTCGTATGCCGGAACAGGGCAGCTATGTGACCCTCAAGTCGCTGAATGGAAAAGATTGGAGCATCGTGCTTGAGACGATTGATGCGAAACAATCTCAGCAAGTCACATTCGAGATTGAGGGCGGTCTCTCCCAAAAGCCAGTGCATATATGGGAGACAAATGGCCAGAAGATGTTCGAGCACGTCGCTGACGTGACCCCGCAAAATAATAAGTTCCAGTACAAATTCGATTCGGATTCCTTGTATTCGCTTACGACCACAACAGGCCAAGGCAAGGGTGCAGCCCAGCCTCCGGCACCAAGCCCTTTTCCGAATCCATACAACGAAACTTTCGAGAGCACGGAACTCCAACGAGCACCGCGCTTCTTATCAGACCAGAATGGTGCCTTCGAAGTGCGGCCGTGCTTGCAGCGCGAGGGCCGCTGTCTCGATCAGGTCATTGTCGATAAACCCATTCCCTGGGGTCCACAGCCAGATCCATTCACCCTCGCAGGAGATACCAGTTGGTCCGATTACGAAATTGCCTGCGATGTCTTAATGGTCAACGGACCGGTAATGCTAATTGGGCGTATTGATTCAGCAGATGTGTTCCGAGATGGAAACGCGATTTGGCCTAGCGGCTATGTATTGCGCGTCAACCCTAATGGAGCGTGGGCGTTGTCATCTGCTGCTTACAAAGTTGTTTCCCGTACGCTTGCCTCGGGAAGCATGACCCTCTCCGCGGACAAGTGGCATCGGGTCGTACTCAAATTTCATGGCCAACAGATCACCGTTTCCATCGACGGAAATCAAATAGCCGCCGTGACCGACAGCGCACATGATCGGGGCATGTTTGGCATCGGTACTGGATGGAACCGAGGACAGTTCGACAATCTTGCAGTAACAAACGAATGAGTTGGTGATGTAAACGACGGGAACGGAGACGTGATGACCATACACAATCGTAGACTGTGGAACCGGAGCGTGTTTCACAGGTTGACGTTCCTAACTTGGCTTGTTTTGGCATTTGGGGCACCCGCCACGGCAGCGAGTGTTTCCTCGCCTGATGGACGATTAGTCCTGACCATTGAGACTATCGCAACCGAGGGGAATCCTGTTGCACAACGGCTTGTCTATAAAGTGTCGTTTCGCGGAAAGCAATTGATTGAAGCGTCGGCTTTACGCCTTGATTTGGAAGGGCAGTCTCCTCTCGGGGACAACGTACACATTGTAAATAGCACGACTACCAGTGAGGACCACACTTACACCCTCGTAACCGGCAAAGCGAGCCAGGTGCGCGATTATTACAACGCACTTCGTGTTGACCTTGGAGAGTCCGGTGGCATGAGCCGCAAGCTGACCATCGAAGGGCGTGCCTATGATGACGCGGTCGCCTTCCGCTATCTGGTGCCCGAACAAAACACAATCCGCGACTTCCGCCTTGTCAGGGAGGGAACGGAGTTCCGGATTGCCAAGGATGCGACCACGTACGCACTTGTCCTTCCCAACTTTCGTTCCGGCTACGAGAGTGAATACATCAAACTGCCAATCAGCGCCTTTTCCAATCAAGGCGGCGTAGCGAGCAAAGTTCTGATTGGGTTGCCGCTGCTTATGGAGGTCCCCGGTGTGGCCTGGATGGGAATCACCGAGGCCAACTTGCGCGATTACAGTTCGATGTACCTGATGAATCCTTCTGGAAGTTGGACCGGACACTGGTTTGAATCGGTGCTCGCTCCTTCCATTGAAGATCCAGATGTCATCGTGAAGGGTACGCTGCCTCATTATTCCGCATGGCGAGTGCTGCTGGTCGGCGATGAACCCGGAAGGCTGGTGGAATCAAATGTTATCACCAGTTTGAATCCCGAAAGCGAACTTGCAGACACGTCATGGATCCACGCAGGGCGCGCCTCCTGGGATTGGTGGAACGGCAGCCTTGGACCAGATGGCAAGCGGGCCTACACAACGCAAACGATGAAATACTACGTGGACTTCGCGGCGAAATCGGGTTTCGAGTACATGATGTTGGACGCGGGATGGTCCGACCACAATGACATCACCAAAATGAACGGCACTGTGGATGTGCCGGAGTTAGTCCGCTATGGCAAAGAACAAGGCGTAAAGGTTTGGATTTGGCTTCTGGGGAACCAAGTGGATCGGCAGATGAATGAAGCATTTCCCCTATATGAAAAGTGGGGCGTTGCCGGTTTAAAAATTGATTTCATTTTGCGCGATGACCAACGCGGCATGAACTTCTACTACCGCACAGCGAAAAAGGCGGCTGAACACCATCTCATGCTCGACTTCCACGGCGCGACTAAACCCAGTGGCATCGAACGCACCTATCCCAACATACTGAGCTATGAATCGGTATTAGGAATGGAGAACTCAAAAACCGGTACTCGGGACAACCCTGAATATCACACTACAATTCCGTTTACCCGCATGCTTGCCGGCCCCATGGATCAAACGCCTGGCGCATTCGATAACAGTACGCGGGAAGAGTTCACCCCGCGCATGGAGTCTCCCATGGTGATGGGCACGCGGGCGCATCAGTTGGCCATGTACGCGATCTTTCAGTGTGCACTCCAAATGGTTTCAGACGTGCCATACGCGTATGACAATCAGCCTTCCTTTCAATTCATCAAAGATACGCCGGCTACATGGGACGAAACTCGTGTGCTGAACGGTAGGCCTGGCGCCTACATCACGGTTGCACGCCGCCACAGAGAAGAATGGTTCCTGGGAAGTCTCAACAACTGGGATGCAAAACAACTTGATCTGCCGCTTGATTTCCTCGGACCAGGGAATTACACAGCAGAGATCTATGCAGATGGGGACGACGCAGACCGTCATCCCAAGAGTGTTCGCCTAGAGAAAACAACATTGACTTCAACGACACACCTGACCGCAATTCTTGCTCCCGGCGGAGGATATGCAGTCCGTCTTGTACCTACGCGATAGACCTGCAATCTTCGTTTTCAAACGAACTTATACGGGAGGCCCATGCCAATCGCAGCAAACAGTACTACGTCACTTACAGAACGCTTCCACGAAATGTATGGGTCCGAACCGCTCATTGTCCGTGCGCCCGGACGAGTGAATCTCATCGGCGAGCATACCGATTACAACGACGGCTTTGTGATGCCTGCGGCCATCGGTTATTACACGTGGGTTGGCGCCGCCAAACGCAACGACCGGATTGTAGAGGCTTATTCCGAGCGCTTTAAGGAAAAGATCACCCTGTCGCTGGACAGACTAACTGGCCCGCCACAACTTCACTGGAGTGACTTTATCCGCGGCACCGCTGCAACTTTACAGGCGGAAGGACACATGTTGTCGGGCATCGACTTGCTTATCGAAGGCGAAGTTCCTCTCGGTGCCGGTCTCAGTTCGTCGGCTTCTCTGGAGATGGCCATAGCGTTGGCGATGATTTCCATTTCTGAAGTGAATGTTGATCGGCTGGAGCTGGTAAAACTTTGTCAAAAAACTGAGCACCAATACGTTGGCACGCTTTGCGGAATCATGGACCAGTTTGTCTCAGCTTTCGGAAAGGCGGGACACGCTCTAATGCTTGACTGCCGTTCGCTCGAATACAAGACACTACCTATTCCTTCAAATGTGAGCTTGGTCGTATGTAACAGCATGGTGAAGCACGAATTGGCTTCAGGAGAATACAATCGCCGCCAAGCCGATTGTGCCCAAGGAGTAAAGCTACTACGGATGCATTTATCCGATGTCCAAGCACTTCGTGACGTCGAGATCAAAGATCTAGAGACTTGGAAGGCGGAGATGGAGCCGACGGTATACCGACGGTGCCGCCACGTAGTCACGGAGAACCGGCGAGTTGTTGCCGCCGCACAAGCTCTTCAATCGGGAGATGCGGACCGCTTTGGACATCTTATGTCTCGTTCGCATGCCAGCCTGCGTGACGATTATGAAGTGAGTTGCAAAGAACTGGATCTGTTGGTTGATTTGGCTGCTGCAAGTCCAGGCGTTTACGGCGCACGTCTAACGGGAGGTGGATTCGGAGGGTGCACCGTAAACCTCACCCGTGCCGATGCCGCTGTTCAATTCAAGAGTCACATTGAGCGGACATACCACGACGCAACCGGTATGACCCCGGATGTATACATCTGTGAGCCAGCGGAAGGGGCGGACGTTTGGCTCGGCGGGGGGAGTGCGCAGGCATGAAAATCCTGGTTGCCGGTGGGGCTGGATACGTTGGCAGCGTGGTAACGGCTGACCGGATTGCAGCCGGAAGTCAAGTGGTGGTTTACAACAATCTAAGCACCGGAGCAAAACGTGCCATAAATCATAAGTAAAGATGCAGATTTGGTTGTCGGCGAGCTAAGCGACCAAGAGCAGTTGAAAAGTGTGATCCGCGAACACAATGTTAGTGGTGTCATGCACTTTACTGCCTCGATCGAAGCAGGCGAATCGGTGAAAGTCCCGTCGAGAGGCCTGCGGCGCTTACGGTAAGGTGAGCACGCAAGCGTCTTCGACAAGAACGGGCAGATCAGCGTCGGTTGGCGGTTGTCTCCTCCACCGTTGCGCCATATCGCAGACTAGCCCTTACGCTGTGTGCCTCCAATTCCGGGCATTTCCGCCGATTGCGTCGAGATCGGCGATCCCTTCAGGGGGGATTTGAAGCATCGCAGACTGAAGATTCTCGCGAAGATGCTCGATGGAAGATGTTCCCGGGATCACCAGGATATTGGGCGACCGCTGAAGGAGCCAGGCAAGCGCAACCTGCATGGGCGTGGCAACGAGTCGCGCGGCGACGTCAGATAAGGTAGCCGACTGGAGTGGAGTGAACCCGCCAAGTGGAAAGAATGGCACGTAGGCGACTCCGTCACGAGCAAGATCGGCTATGAGAGCATCATCGGTTCGGTGTGCGAGGTTGTACTGGTTCTGTACGCAGACGATGGGAGCTATTCGACGGGCTTCCGCGATCTGCGCGGGCGTGACGTTGCTAAGCCCGATATGACGGACCAAACCCTTTTGCTGGAGTTCGGCCAGAACTGTGAGCGGTGCCTCGATCGACCCCTCGGCGGGTTCATGGATGCTAAACATGCTGCGCAGGTTGACCACATCGAGCACATCCAGCCCCAGATTGCGAAGGTTGTCCTGAATCGCCGCAGTCAGATCTTCGCGTGAGAAAGCCGGAATCCATGATCCATCGTCACCTCGCCGGACACTGACTTTCGTGGCGATCGCCAAACCGTCGGGATACGGGGACAGCGCCTTTCGTATGATCTGATTCGTGACATGGGGACCATAAAAATCGGCTGTATCGATATGGTTCACGCCACTCGCGACGGCCTCTCGCAGAACAGCGATCGCTGCATCGACATCGCGAGGAGGCCCCCATACCAACTTGTTTCGATCTCGCCCCGCGAGTTGCATCGCACCGTAGCCCATGCGGTTCACCGCTATCGACGTGCCGGGCAGAGTGAAGCTGCCGGCCAGATTAATCTGTTCAATCATTTCGTCCCTCATGGAGCTTACGTTGTTCGTAGTGAAGAGAACTAGAAAGACTCCCCCACCAGCTCTTCGCTTTTCTTCCAGAGTGCCTCGGCATTTTTCGCATCGAGCGCATATCCACGTACGCCTTCGCTGACGGCGGTGATGCTCGTGTCGTCCGGCACCGCCTTGCCCACGTGACAGTTCTCGCAATATCGCGCACCGATTTCGTCAGCCGGAGCAAGCACAGCCGCCCACACCGAAGTCGCTGCTCCCTGAGGAATGGACTTCCATTGGAATGGCCCCTTACCCTGCGCGGCCAGCTGCTGATTGATCTCGTTGACTACTTTCTCCATCCGTCAGGGCTCAACGTATCGGCCCAACTCCGTCTTTATGCCTCCCGGATGCACAGCTGCAGCCCGCACGCCGCGATCGCGGTAACGTTTGTCGAATTCGACTGCGAAGAGGATATTCGCCGTCTTGGACCGGCCATAGGCAACGAAAGGCTCATAGGGCGTGTGTTCAAAGTTGGGGTCGTTGAGGTCCACGTTCGCGTAGCGATGACCGGCGGAAGACAAGTTGACGAGCCTGCCGCCATCGCGGATCAGAGACGCAATGCGGTTGACCAGGACAAAGTGGCCCAGGTGGTTCGTCCCGAACTGCGTTTCGAAGCCATCCGCGGTGTGGCCGAACGGTGTGGCCATCACTCCCGCATTTGCAATGACCACGTCGAACGCTTCACCTTTTGCCAGAAGTCCGTCGGCGCAGGCACGCACGCTTTTCAGTTTGGCAAGATCAAGCTCAACCAGTTCGAAGCTTCCGCCATTGGCCGCGGCGTCCTTTCGCACCTGCCCGGTTGCGGCTTTGGCCTTGGTCAAATCCCGTGCTGTACCTATAACCTGAGCGCCGTGGGCGGCCAGGGAGCGCGCCGTTTCCACGCCGATTCCGGCTGAAACACCCGTTACGAGAATCCGTTTGCCCTTCAGATTCACGCCGGACAAAACGTCATCTGTGGTCGAAGTTGCTCCAAAGGAAGTTGCCTCGCGTATGTTCGTCATTCCCTACCTCCTTTTACTGACACATTGGATTGATACGTTCGATGTAACGGCTCATGAATCCGGTCACGCGCTAGCCGTGCAAAGGGACTACGTCCGCAAAGGGTTCGAAATAGTGCTCCGCGTTCAGATCGGCAACGAGCCCAGGCTGAACCGGTCGCCATCCCAGCCGCTTCTGCGTTTGCGCGCTGGAAGCCGGGCCGTCCATACCAAAGAAGGGAGCGATCCAGCCAAAATGATGGGCTGCTTCCTCGCGAGACTTGCTGACGACCGCCACGTTCAAATGCCGGCCAATGACCTCAGCGATCTCGCGAGTCGGTACGCCCTCGTCGCCCACGCCGTGATATCGGACTAAAGCGCTGCCTTTCTCGAGCGCGAGCCTGTAGAGATGAGCAGCATCGAGCCGATGCACCGCGGGCCAGCGATTGAGCCCGTCGCCTATAAATGCGGAAAGCCCCTTTTCACGTGCAATGCTGATCAGGCGTGGAACAAAGCCGTGATCCCCGTTGCCGTGGACCGATGGGGGAAGCCGTAGTACAGATGCGCGGACTCCGCGTCCCGCCAGCGCAAGCGTCGCCTCCTCCGACTTGCGGGGGAAGCTGGGATTGGGCGCATCCTCTTCGGTCGCGAGCGAGCCTTGGCGTTGAGCGAGCAAGGTCCCGGACGTAAGGATCAGCGGACGATCAGAGCCGGCGAGCGCGCCGCCGAGACTCTCGATGGCACGCCTGTCCGCCTCGGCGGCAGGGCCATAGTTTGAGAAATCGTGGATAAAAGCGGTGTGAATCACTCCGTCCGCAGCCGCTGCGCCGCTGCGAAGGCTTTCGAGATCTTCGAGCGAACCGCGATGTACGCCGGCTCCCGCCGCGACAAGGGACTTGGCTGCCGCATCGGAGCGAGCGAGACCGAGCACCTGATGACCAACGTCGATCAGCTCTCGGACGACGGCGGAACCGATGAAGCCTGTAGCTCCGGTGACAAAAACGCGCATATTCTTTTCCTCCTAAGCATTTTGTAGTTCAGTCGATGGGGACGAAGCGAGCACTCGACTTGCAAGGCGAGTCGAAACCTTCGCAGTGATCAATCGCCATTCGCGGGTTGAAGCGGCCAGAACATCGCTCTCGATCACCTCCTGGAGCCAGTCTTCGGCTGAGAGCTCCGCCTGTTCTGACCCGAATAACTGCGTGACGGCGTTGAAGAATGCTGAAAACTCTCGCTCCGCCATCATCGTGAGGTCGGGGCAAGGATGATTGGAATTGTTTGACGGTTTATAACCTGCGAGTGGATTCATGTTTCTCACCTCTCGAAGCCGGAAGAAAGGGGGAACCGCTATTGACAGGCCGCTGGGCTCCGACTAAAACGGAGAGTGTCTCCGAATCAATAGATAAGATAACCGGAGACTATCTCCGGTTGCAACTTTTTTTAATGCCGACGAAAAATCAGAAAATTGCCCCACGAAAACCACGCACAGACGCGCAGCTGAATCGTGAGCGCATTCTGGAGATGGCGAAGGAGGCGTTTACTCGGTCGGGCGCGAACGCCAGCCTCGATGACATCGCAAGAGAGGCCGGCGTTGGAGCGGGAACTCTGTATCGCCACTTTCCTACCAGGGATGCATTGATCGAAGCAGTCTATCGGACTGAGGTGGAAAAGTTAGCCGCAGCCGAGCGAAGATTCGCTGCGGATATGTCTCCGATCGAAGCGTTGCGAGCGTGGATGCTGTTATTCGTCGATTACATTGCGACGAAGCAGATCATCGCCCCTGCACTGAATGCATACGTCGGAGGCCCCTCGAAGCTGTATGAGGGTTCACGCGCTCAGATTCAAGGAGCGATTGATGCGCTGGTGAAGCGCGCGATTAACAACCGCGACATACGCAGAGATCTCGAACCATTCGATCTGCTACGGGCCCTTATAGGCGTCTCCAACGTGGCGTCCGGTCCTGACTGGCAGCAAAGCGCCAGGAGACTCGTGGACATCCTCATCACGGGTTCGCGCCCAATCAAATAGACTCGAGACTCAGACTCCTTACGTCGTCGCAGGTTACAAGCGTCGAAAACCTCGCCTGTCCTTTAACTGTCCAATAATCGTTTCCAAATGTTCCTTACAAGGTTAGGTTTTAGGGAGCCACCCGCGTCTTATAAGTTGTTGAAATTACTGATTCTGTTGAGCTCATTACGGGTTCCGTCGGTCCGCGCGAAAATTGGCTGCTGGAGAGCGGTATTGTCGTCTCCAGAACTTATGACAGGCGCCCTTTCTCGGAAGATCTGGGAAGCTCCGCTTACGTCAACCGAAGGACTGTCACTCCTTCAAATGGAACACTTACCTCAATCGCCTGTCCCTGAACCGTGTGGGTTTCATTGCTGTAAAGATCGCTGGCGCGAGTGTACCGCGGGGGGAGCTTGACTGTGGCCGTTTGATCGTCGATCCCATCGTTGAAAACCATAAGGAGACCAGCATTCGGTCCTTCCAGCAACCTCGGCCGAACCTTGTCCGCTGTAACCGGAGGTCGGGAAACGTGAGTCACGATCGCTCGTACAATATCCATTCCTCCTTGGTCTCCCGCCTCAATGCTGGCGCCTAGGTTAGTTCCGAAATAGAAAACCTGCCCCCGGCCTACCTTCTTCATGGCGGCAACAGGTGTGGACTCATACTTCGCAATTACAGTTGCGGACCCGATGATGAGCGGGGTCAAGAAAGTGTGCGCTTTAACTCGAACCGTGAGCGGCTCCGAGAAGTCTAGATGTCCGTCGACGTATATCCGCTCTGAAGCCGGCAGATCCTCCATTTTGGGCGCTTGGTTGCCGGTGGTCTCCATGTAGAGCACTTCACCCTCGCGGTATCCGAAGACATCCGTAAGGCCGAATGGTGGAACTGCGGGATTGAAAATCATGTGCTCGTCATAAGTTCCGAAGCCAGTTTCGATGAGCAGCGTCCCACCCGCCTCGACAAACTGGCGGAGTTGCTCACACGTTTCCTTCTTGCCGATCAAATGCCAGGGCGCGATGATCACGCGATAATGGTTATTGTTCAAGCTCCTCGGCTCGATAAAGTCAACCGCTAGATCGCAGTTCCAGAGCGCCTTGTAATAGCCACGGAACGAATCAACCGAGGCATCCTCCTGGCCGCTCATCGCGAAGGTCAGCAGTGCATTGTCTAGGTCGACTAGAATTGCGACCTCGGGTTTTGGTTTGTAATCTTTAATGATGTCCCATTGGGACTCGATCAGCCGCCGGTCCTCCGCTGCTTCTAACACTCTCTCGCTGGGAGAACCATCGCGGTCGATCAATCCGAAGCCCGTTGACTCCATTCCAGTGGCCTCGGTGTAATAGCACCAATAGATAATTCCCTTGCCACCCATAGCCACCAACAACCAATTCCATAGACGAATATCCCGCGGCCGCATCTTTCGACTGCGTTGTATTCCTCGGCTGCCGTGGCCTCCCTGAAGTTCGGTCGTCCAGAATGGCTTTTCACCGGCAGCGACTCGGGTGAGCTCCAGTTGGGCTGCTCCCAGATATGTCGGTGCCCCTGACCACCGAGGAAAGTTTGAGAGGCCCCACGTCTCCACGACCTCTGCCAAACGCCAAGGATTGACGCCAGACAATGCAACCGGTAAGATCGCTGCCTGCGTGTAGACGTGGCTTTCCAGGATGCCGTGTTTGTCCACTGCTCGCAAGGTGTCTACCCGGAAGCGCATTTCGTCCGTGCTGCGATCGATCATGAAACGTCGCCAATCAACCCAGTCCATGTAGGACCCCTGACCCCGTGGCGGATCGATCGTCGTCCAGTCTGGATACCGCCGGACCCAAGCTGCGTTGAGAGCGTCGAGAGTTCTGTAACGCTTCTTCAACCAATTCTGAAACGAGGCAATCGTTTTGGGGCAATAGCAGAACAGCTTTTGGTCCGTCGTTGGGGAGAACTGATGCCCCCCGGAAGGCTCGATGTGGGGTTCGTTCCAGACATCGTAGGCATATAGGGATGGATGCCTTGCGACTACTTTAGCCATTTCGCGAATGAACGTTCCTGCTGCCTCGCGTACGGGTTCCCAGTCCAGGCACAATCCCGGCCATCCCCCACTCATATTGATGGAATATCCTTCGAGTCTTTCCGGTTGGTCCAGGGCGTTTACGTAACGTGTTTCTGGATGAGCAGCTTCCAGCCAGTAAGGCGCCTCTTCGATGACCGCACCCATTAACACCTTGAGGCCTAACTCGTCGCACTGGCTCATGATCTCTTCGACTTCAGAGAAATCAAAGCGTCCATTTTCCGGATTGAGATAGACCCACGAACAGTAAATGCGGATGATATTGAATTTGTACTCATGAGCAATGGCTTTCAACATCTCACGGCGCATCGAGATAGGAGGGTTGGGGGGCCGAAAGAATTCTGATCCGTACACAAAGAACTTCTGCTCAGCGGCTTCAGCCGAACTGGCAGGTTCCAGAGGTTGAGCAAAGGATTGAGGGCTGGCAAGGATTCGCAAACCGCCCCAAGAAGCAGCGATGCCCCCAGCGGTAGTCTGCACAAATTCCCTGCGTGAATACTTCTTCGACATTGAAGCCTCCTAATCGGTTCTGCCTTGCAACCCCTTGAATTCGAGGTGGGATTCCTCGCGAGGTGGCGAGAGACGTCACTGGTTCAACGCCGACCTCAGCCTGCGATCGCTAAGTTCGCTCAACACGTCTGGAGTCGTTGCGCTCAACTGTGCGAAAAGGGATTTGGCCTCTTCTACTTTTCCAAGTGCAGAGTACGCGCGGGCCAGATTGTAGATTGCGCTGCGAGAGTCCGGCGCCATCTTATGCGCCAAGCGGAGATCCGCAACCGCTTCGCCGGGATGTCCCCCTTGAAGAAGAAGCTTCCCTCGCAGGGTTCTGGCAGAAACTGACTTGGCGTCTATTTCTATTGCCTGATTTAACTCAGGTAGAGCGTCAAGCGGCTTCGTAGGATCCAGCCTGATCGCGCACTCGGCGAGCAAGTAGTGCAAATCGGAATCCACGATCCCTGATCCAATCGCCGACCTAAGTTCGCTCGCGGCGTCAGCAAACTTGTCTTGGTTATAGTCCGAAAGAGCTACAAAGAAATGGGCGTCGGGATCTCGCGGTGAAAGCCGAATCGCCGCGGCAAAGTCATTGTGTGCGCTTCCGAGCCTTCCTTGGTGCATTTCGAGAGAACCCCGCATGATCAATGGCTCAGTGTTCCGGGGAAACGCCGCAACCGCCCGGCTTGCGATCTCGTCGGCGTTCGCAAAATTTCCTGTATCAGCAAAGAAGGTCACCAGATTCAAATATGCAAAAAGATTCGTAGGGTTCTTTTGGAGATTCTCCGCTAACACCGGATACGCATCCTGATAAAGACCCAGCTTGGAGTAAGCAACCCCTAAAAGGTCGGAACATTTGGCAGCACACAGACCTTTGGAGCGAAGGGCGGTGAGAACCTTGACTGTGCTCTTATAGTCACCAAGTTCGAACTCGCTGAGGGCAATCGCATATTCATGTGTTGGGTGATCCGGTACATCCGCGTTCACGGCGCGAAAGATTGTGAGCGCTGACGGAAAATCGCGTGCTTTGCCATACAGCCATCCAACATTGAACATATCAATGGCGGCGAGGTTGTGACAGGTTTGAAGTTGTCGGAGCACGGCTCTTGCTTCTCCGTACTGCTTGCGCTTCAGCATGCTGTTCACTCTTTGAAAGCCTGCGCGAGCATCACATCTTTCTTCGGGCTGCTCCCCATGACACAGCGGTAAACCCAAAAGGGATAGAAAGGCAATGATGGACCATGCCGACACCATATATCCCCGCTGGCGGCCCACCGAAGCCGAACTGACCATGTACTCTACCTCCAAGCTGGCCAATATAGGTCCTGATTGGCCGCCAACAACTGCCTAAGTCGGTCCACCGCCCCCGGAGAAGTTCGGGCACGAGGGCCATTCCATAACACCACGACTATTTGCTAGCACTCCTGCTGTTTCAGTTGACGTCTCCGGATCCAGTCTCGAGACGCAATTCCTTTCTTGGCGTAGATGGCGGCAACAGCGCATGGTCAGACGCAGGATCGCCTTTGCCACGGCGATCCTGCTAGACGTCAAAACAGCAACTTCAACCCGAACTGGATCTCCCGCCCTGGCGCGCTTGTGCCGCTGATTGTTCCAAAGGCAGACGATTGGACGTTGTTGTTTGGCTGGCCAAGTTGGGTGCGATTGAACAGATTGAAGAATTCCGATCTAAACTGAAGTGTGAAGCGCTCGACCGTAAAATTCTTTCTGGCGTCAAAGTCGACGTTGAAATAACCTGGACCGACGAGGTCATTCCTATGCTCGTTTCCGAACGTAAACGCCGTGGGCACGGCAAAAGCTGCCGGATTGACCCATTGAGCTCTGCTTTGAGTAATTCCTGCAAGCGGATCGCCGATCTTCTCGGCCCTTTGGACTCCACCGCCCACATTCGCCACATCGCCGCCCGCCAATCCATTGAACGGCAATCCTGAATCTGCGTTGACAATGCCACCGATATTCCAGTTCCCCAGGATTGCCTGGACGATCCCGCCGGAGTTGGACATGAATCTCTTACCCTTGCCAAGTGGAAGCTCATACGACGTGGATAGGACAAACATATGTCGTCGGTCGTAGTCAGATGGACCCCAATCTGACTTTAACTTATAGAAAGTTGACACAGTGTCCTGTTGCGCGCCTGATTGAATGTCGAGAGACTTTGAATACGTGTACGAAGTGAGGAAGTAAAGTCCGGAGGCCAGTCGCTGCTTGAGTTCTAACTGAAGTGCGTTGTAGCTGGCGTCTCCCTGGTTGTAGTCGAAAGGGAACGGGCCGCCAAATTGGGGATATGGCTGCCTGTCCGAAATCGGCCCGGGCCCCGGCGTCAAGGCAGTATTGGCAGTGGGCTGTAGGGATTGATGTCGACTGAGCGACCCAACGTAGTGAGCAGAGAAAAGCAGGGAGTTGGTTAACTGTTGCTCGATTCCGAGGTTGTATTCCATCGAGTACGGGATCTTTGGGTCGGGAGTACCTCCAAAGCTTGCTAGTGGCTTGTTGGGGTCCAGGAAAAACGTAGAGGGTGGAAGATTGTTGATAAATGTGGTTGGTAAACCATCATCCTGATTGCTGATCGTGGTAAAGATTCCACTAGGCCAAGATAGGCGAATGTCTGACTGCTGCTCGATAAGCGTATTGTTATGATCATCTATGATCACAAATGCGCCCTGTATCGCAGTGCGGTTCGTCGCTTGGTAGACGAAGCCAAAGCGAGGTTGGTAACCGTTCCATTGTGGAGAATAGTAGCTGCTTGACCCAACAGCTTTGGGAAACAAGGGAGGAACTGGACCGGTTACATGAAATATTCCGGTGATGGCATCCAGTCCCGAGTTGATCTTCGAAAAAGTGGGAGGAGAGATATAGTCATATCGGAGCCCCACACTCAGGACCAGTCTCTTTGTTACTCGCCATTGATCCTGCGCATAGATTCCGTACCAGTTGATGTGTTGATCCTCACCAGTATTCCCTACCCAAGGGGTGTAGTTGTCAGGAGTGCCAAGAAGAAAGCTAGCTGGCCCGTACCCTGTCCCTGCTTGAGATGCATCCGCGGACGTTCCATTTGGCGTAAAGCTAAGAGTGTACTGCCAGCCGTCATCGAAACTGTGGATGCGATAGAACATGCCACCTATGCCAATAGTGTGCTTGCCCGTTGTCTTTGAAAGGTCAGCATGATAGTCACTATTTTTTTGGGGGCCGACTGGTGCAGCGAACTGGTTTACTCCGGTGTAGCCGTTGGTTATGCCGATACCAGGGCCTAATGGAATATCGTTTTTTGGCGGCGCAGTCAGAGCGAAATTTAGTGAGTTCAAGAAGTCAAGGCCCGCGGGCTGATCAAAACGGCTAAACGTTGTCTGCGTATACCCATAACGTATGTTAAGGATAGTGTTGCTTCCGAAGAGGCGAGTATAACCGGCGGCAAAAGCGCGCGCGTAGTTCGAAAGTTCGTTTGAGTATCCTGGGAATCCTTCTGGGCTGGTTTGGTTGTTGTTGGACCGATTGTAGCGAAAAAAGACCGTGTCGTTATTGCGGAATCGGTGATCAACTCTGACTCCGACTTGATCGGATTTCGTGGAGGTGTTCGCAACAAATGCGTAGTTCGGAAGGACCCCTGGCGCCACGTTTAGATTGGGTGCAGGGTAGTATCTAGCCAGAATGGCCAAGGCAGCTGAATTGAGTTGGTTGGATGGAATGACATTGCCTGGGTATGGGTTGCGAATGATCTTCGTAGGATCTGTCGGATCAGTCGTGGTGGTATTTGGATCATATATTTCGTTCGCGAACTCTGGACGGCCGAGACTATCGGTGCCTATCGGCGTGGTGCCTAGCACCGCCGAAAAGTCTCCACCACGCATGGCATTCGTGAGAGTAGCTGCTAGGTAGGATTTGGTTTGTTCCGCCCGGAATCCCTCCCAGTAGCCGGAAAACCAGGTATTGTCCTTAATGACGGGGCCACCAAAGAAGACACCGTATTGATTTTGCTTGTACGGATTCGTTGTTGTAGCCGGGTAGGTCTTGGCATCCAAGACACTGTTGCGGATGAACTCATACGCTGCCCCATGGAACTGATTCGTACCCGAACGGGTGACAAGATTGACGTTTGCTCCAGAACTGATTGCGAATTGAGCGTCGGTAATGTGGGTCTGGACATTGAACTCTTGCACCGCATCAGGAGGCGGACTAATAGCAAATGTGTTTGTAAACAGTGCATTGTTTAGAACGCCATCCATTGTGTAGTTGTCCTGCTGGGGCCTCTGGCCATTCACCGACGGACTGACCGAACCCGCTCCCAGCGCTACCGTGAAAAATCCTTGCTGAGCGCCCTGTGCAAGTGGCACCGCTCCGGGGGTCAGAAGGGTAAGTTGGTTGAACTGCCTACCGTTGAGAGGTAGGTCCACGATAGCGGTGTGCGAGACAACATCAGCACGCGTGGCCGAAGTTGTGTTCACTGTGCTGGCCTCGCCCGTCACCTGGACAGTTTGATCTACAGAGCTGACTGCCATTCTAAGATCAACCGTCAAATTCTGATTTACCTCGAGCTGAACTGCGCTCCGTTTCACGGTAGCGAAACCTTGCTTGCTGACGGAGATATCGTAGACACCAGGCGGCAGTTGCGGAACGATGTACTGACCGTTACTATCGGTCGCGGTTTCTCTTCGTACGCCTGTTGTTGCGTTGAGGAGTTCTACATGAGCCCCAGTCACAACAGCCTCGGAAGGGTCGGTGATCACTCCCGTAATCAGGCCATTGGTCGTCTGCCCAAATGTGGGTATGGCTGAGAGTAAAGTGGTGGACACTGCCCAGTACACAAAAAGAGTCAATTTTCTGCACATAGCTAGCCTCCAACGACATTGTCAGAAGATATTTTCGCTACCAAGCAATCTGCGTGCGTTTCGATCTGCCTCCAGGTCCCGAGCCCGTCTTGGAGCCGTGGATTACTAACGCCAATCCTGAGGCGTCCTTATCAGCACCACCCTCGGCGACCGATGACGTCGCACTGCAGGAACACGCCGAGTTCGGCTGCCCCGCGGTTGTCGTCCAATCCAGCCGAAAACTCAGCTCTAGAAAGGAAATCAAACCCCCTCCGCTCACGAACAAGGCTAAGAACTCCTGTCGGCTGGTCTGTAAAACAAGCACTCATATCGCGAGGAAGCTAATGCAATTATTCTATGTCTGTCAAGATATTTTTTCTAAGTCTATGTAAATAAATATATATTTGTCGTAGTCGCCAGATGTTTGGCTAGATGAGAGCTTAATTCAAGTACTTATCTTAGATATTTGGCGGGTCACTCTGAGGCTTGTCAATCTTGGCTGGCGCTATCGGTGACCAAGGCCGCAGCAGATAGACAGCACGCAAAGGCCTGGGAAAAAGCAGAATGAATTCAGGGGCTCCAGCTTTCGCAGAGAGAGCGCCATGTTTCTATTCTCGAGTCATCATTCGAGATGGAAAACTTCCTCCATGTTTGCCCACCACTCGCCTTTCTTTCGTGTTGGCAATGGTTCTTGCATCGGCTGCATGATGGCCCACCATTCCTGCGTCTTGGCATCCGCAGCCATCTTGCCCCAATCCTCTTCCAAATTACTGCCGTGGTATTCCAAGTAGCCGAAAAGAAAGTCGTCTTTGAGGAAGACGGAGTAGTTCTTGATATTGCATTCTGAGATCTTGCTGAGAATCTCAGGCCAGACCGCGGCATGGTATTTCTTGTACGCATTCTGGCTCCCGGGTTTGAGTTTGATCACCATTCCGATGCGTTGCATAGTTCACCTTCGTTCTGAGTTTTTGCGATTGGCAGGGTTCAAGGTGCGCTTCATTCTAGCGCACGCCGCGTGCATGCAAGCGCTTAAAATTTCGTTGACACGTATTTTTGATGGCTGATAGGATCGGCGCTAAGCATTTAAGTACTTATCCTATGCCGACACCCTCAGCAGTCGCAACAGACGGTCTTGTAAAGCAGAATCTGGCGGAACGCCTTCTCGCCGAGATTATGAAAGGCGCGTTGCGTCCCGGAGTGCGAATCGTCGAGGGGAAATGGGCACAAGAATTCGGCGTTGCCCAAGGCTCGATTCGCGAAGCAATCCACATTCTGGAGCGGGACGGATTTGTCACGAAGGAGTTGGGACGCAGCGCCCGAGTGGTACTCTTGACCGAGAAGGATGTTATCCAGCTCTATGAATTGCGTGGCGCAATCGAGGGACTGGCGGCGCGCCTTGCGGCGATCGCTCGAGCCGATCTCTCGGGATTGCAATCGACGGTGGACGGCATGCGTAGGGCGGCAGTTGCCAAAAACTCCGGGGATCTTCTCGACTGGGATCTTCGATTTCATTTGGAACTATGCAAGATAGCAGGGAACCCACACCTTCTAGAACACGCGATCCGAATCCTGACGCCATTTTTTGCGTTCGTTCGCCTACGAATGACTGCGAGTGGGCAAGGAACTTCCGTCTGGAACAAAGACCTGGAATCGCACCAACGAATCATCGATCTGCTACGCGAAGGTGAGGGCGACGTAGCGGAGCAGTACGTGAAGAGAGCGATGATCCGCTTCGCCAAAACCGCACACGACAACTGGGTCTCCCATGGGAAATGATCTCGAAAACAAAGTAATTGTGCTGACGGGAGGCGCGAGCGGCATTGGGCGCGAGTGTGCACTTGCATATGCCCGAGAAAATGCCACGGTCGCCATCCTCGATAGCAATTTCAATGCAGCACAGGAGACAGCGAAAGAACTTGGCGGAAAGAGTATGGCGCTCCATGCCGATGTTTCCGATGGCGCCGCAGTTCAATCCGCAGTAGCAACCGTAATCAAAGAGCTTGGGCACATCGATGCAGTTCACAACAATGCGGGTATCGTTGGTCCTTCGAAGCCACTGCATGAGACGACTGAAGACGAGTTCGACAAGCTGCAACAGGTCAACGTAAAGTCGGTCTATTGGACAACGAAATTTGCATTCCCTGCGCTCGTCACAACCAAAGGGGCCATTCTTAACACGGCGAGTATGGTCGGTCTACTTGGACAGCAGGACCATGCAGCGTACGTCGCAACCAAAGGTGCCATGATTTCCCTTACAAAGGCGATGGCTGCCGACTACGCGCGATATCAGATCCGGGTGAATGCGGTCTGCCCCGCTGGGGTTTGGACGCCCATGCTGGAACAATGGTGCGCTGATCAGCGGGATCCGGGCAGCATCCGGCAGTACCTCAATGATATTCATCTTCTCGGCTATTGCCCTCACGGCGATGTTATTGCGGACGCAGCGGTGTTTTTACTCTCGGCCAAGGCCCGATTTATCACCGGCTGCATCCTGCCGGTGAGCGGTGGCGCCGAGCTGGGCTACAGACGATAAGCGGAACGGAGACGATGCCAGACTATACGATTCAATCAATCTCAACCTATGATGCCCGGTTTCCATTGCCACCAGGTGCCGGAACCGACTCTATCCATGCCACTTCGGAATACTGCTTGGCTGTCACGATGTTGACGACCCAAGATGGGCCACGCGGAACAGGCTTCGTACTTACGCTCGGTGAAGGCAACCGGCTAGTCTGCGCCGCCATCGAGTTGTTGGCCAAGCCACTCGCCGGCTTATCCATTGAAGATTTGATGTCGGACTTCGGACGGTTCTCTCGACAAATAGCAGATCATCCCGCGCTTCGTTGGCTTGGGCCACACAAGGGTGTTGTTCATCTTGCGCTCGCTTCCATCACGAATGCCTGCTTCGATCTTTGGGCGAAGTGCCGCGGTGTGCCCTTGTGGAAGCTGCTTCTCGACCTAACCCCCGAACAGGTCGTCAGCCTTCTGGATCTCAGTTATCTGGAAGAAATCCTGAGTGAGCGGGAGGCTCTCTGCTTGTTGCGGGAAGAACTTCCAAGGCGCGCCGAACACGAACTCATCTTGCAAAAAGGGTATCCGGGCTATGACACGTCTGTGGGCTGGATGGAATACGACGACGACAAAGTTCGCGACTTGACTGCCCGTGCAATCGACCAGGGATTCACTGCCTTCAAACTGAAAGTTGGATCGGCGGACGAGGATCGCGATCTGCGCCGCGCCGCGATGTTACGCAAACTGGTCGGTGACTCGAGCACCCTCATGTTTGATGCCAATCAGCACTGGAATCTTCCGGCCGCCGTTCGCATGTGCCGCGAGCTTGCAACATATCGTCCTCTGTGGATCGAGGAGCCTACGCACCCGGATGACATGCTCGCGCATGTTGCACTAGCTCGCGAGGTTGGCCCGGTAAAAATTGCGGCTGGCGAGCACATACCGAATCGCATCCTATTCAAGACGTTTATGCAATCCCATGCGCTCCACTATGTGCAAGTCGACTGTACAAGAGTTGCGGGGGTGAGCGAGTTCCTGACCATCAGTTTCCTTGCAAAGACATTTGGCCTTCCCGTAGTCCCTCATGTTGGGGACATGGGACAACTGCATCAGCATCTCGTGTTATTCAATCATATTGCACTGGGACACGAAGTGGCATTCTTGGAGCACATTCCACACCTGCGCAACCACTTTGTACAACCTGCACAAGTCAGGGGCGGTGTCTACGAGACACCACAGGAGCCCGGTGCCTCGTGCGATCTAAAGGTGAACGCTACTCCGGGAAAGCAATTAAAGACAGCTTGACCGGCCTGTCGGGAATGGGCACGGTCGACGATACGATGTCGGGTTGCTCGCTAGAATCGACTCCTGGTTCCAGGAAGATTAAAGAATCACGAACTATGGTCAACAAATGCATCGACGCACACCACCATCTCTGGCGCTACGTGCCGGCCGAGTATCCATGGATGACGGGTGGCATGGAGATTCTTCGGCGGGATTTCCTGCTGGGGGACCTGAAAGCAGTGACAGCCCTGGCCGGCATTGGAGGGACCGTTGTCGTCGAGGCCGCGCGGCGAGTAGAGGAAACAATATGGCTCGCTGAGATTGCCGCCAGCGATGATCTGATCCGTGGAGTCGTTGGCTGGGCGCCACTCACGGATCCGAGGATTGCAGTGGATCTCGAAAGACTCGCGCACCTTCCCAAAGTGAAGGGTATGCGCCACGCTATCCATGATGAGCCCGATGACTTGTTTGTATTGCGCGACGATTTCAATCGTGGGGTAGCCGAGCTAAAACAGTTCGGCTTGAAATACGACATTCTGATCTTCGAAAAGCACTTGCCACAGACCATTGAGTTTGTCGATCGGCATCCGGATCAAATCTTCATCGTGGATCACATCGCCAAGCCGAGGATTCGGGAAAAGACGCTCTCGCCCTGGAAAGGTCATATTACTGAACTGGGGAATCGGGAAAATGTCTACTGTAAGGTGTCGGGCATGGTGACCGAGGCGTGGTGGGATGCGTGGACCGATGAAAGCCTGCGGCCCTATCTGGACGTGGTTCTCGAGGCTTTCGGACCCAAGCGTTTGATGTTCGGGTCTGACTGGCCAGTGCTGACGTTGGCTTCCACCTATGGACGCTGGTTAGGCACCGTCCAGCGAGCCATGGCCACATTGTCTCCCTCTGAGCAGGAATGGGTATTTTCGAAAACGGCTATTGAAGCATACGCACTGGAATAAGCCGTTGAGGTTAAGTGTGATTAAGAGGATTCGTGAAAAGGGCACTTATCTCGGGATGAATAGATTGCCGAAACGTCGGGGCCCTCCCCGCTTCAGCCCGACTCTCCATCTATTTCGAGCGGTGATAATCTGTTTGGTTTTTCTTTCGACAGTGTTTCAGAACAGCAATGCAGGAGTTCCAGATACGCATGTGAAGAGAAGGCATGACCAGGAATGGGCGGTATATTCGGGCGGACCTGAAAGTATCCGGTACTCGAAGCTGACCCAAATCAACCGTGATAACGTCAACCGGTTGCAAGTCGCGTGGACGTTCGATTCTGGCGATTCGTTTCCTGCTTCTGAGAACGAGTGCAATCCCATCGTCGTAAACGGGGTGCTCTATGCGACGACGCCGAAGATAAATGTAGTCGCGCTCGACGCGGCGACTGGCAAATTATTGTGGCGCTTCGATCCGAACGTCGGAATGCGCGTAGTTGGCAAAATGCGGAGCCGAGGGGTCACGTACTGGTCGGATGGGAAAGAGAAACGCGTCTTCGTTGCCGTCCGCCAATATCTCTACTCCCTGGACGCACAAACCGGAAAGCCGGTCGGAGATTTCGGCGATGCTGGCCGAATCGATCTGCGCGATAACTTAGGGCGCGAGCCAAAGAACTGGGTCACGATGACCAGCCCGGGAATCGTCTATAAGGAGCTGTTGATCGTTGGAAGCAGCATGGCTGAGACGCTTCCTGACTCCCCAGGAAATATTCGAGCTTATGACGTCCGCAGTGGAAAACTGAGGTGGTCGTTCCATACCATTCCTCATCCTGGCCAATTCGGTAGTGACACGTGGCCCAAAGACGCGTGGCTCTATAGTGGCGCAGCCAATGATTGGGCTGGACTATCCCTGGACGTAAATCGCGGCGTGGTTTTCGCTGCGACCGGCTCTGCCGCATCTGATTTCTATGGAGCCGACCGGGTTGGCGACGACTTGTTTGCGAATTCAGTGATTGCCCTGAAAGCCGAGACTGGCGAGCGGGTCTGGCATTTTCAGACGGTCCGCCACGACATCTGGGACCGCGATTTGCCTGCTCCTCCAAGCTTGGTCACCATATTTCGCAACGGCCGGCCGTTGGATGCCGTCGCACAGACTACGAAATCGGGCTACGTCTATTTGTTTGAGCGAGAGACGGGCGCTCCGCTATTTCCTGTTGAGTATAGGAAGTATCCAAAGTCCGACCTAGAGGGGGAAGTTACTGCCGACAGCCAGCCCCTTCCGGTCGTGCCGGAGCCTTTCGCACGTCAGAGGCTTACTGCAGACATGCTGACCCAGCGGACTCCTCAAGTCCACGAGGAAGTACTGGCACGCTTTTCCAAGCTCCGCAGTGACGGACAGTTTGTACCGGGAAGTCGAGAAGGCACGATCATCTTTCCGGGCTTCGATGGGGGAGCGGAATGGGGCGGCGCTGCCTTCGATCCTGAGACGCACCTTTTGTACGTCAATGCGAATGAGATGGCTTGGGTTTTGCGCCTGTTTGAGCCGCCACCTAGAACCGCCACGACCAGCGGCAAGAACATTTATCTCCGCGAGTGTGCCGCATGTCATGGCGCGAACCTGCAAGGAACGCCACCGGAGTTTCCATCCTTAATCGGACTCGGTAGCCGCTACTCTGATAGCGATGTTTTTTCTCTGGTTTCCCATGGCGCAGGCAGAATGCCGGGGTTTGAACGTCTGGGTGAGGACGAGATGAGAGCTGTCGTGGACTATGTTTATTCCGGCGTCGACAAGAGCGCGAAGAGCTTGGCTCCGTCTTCGACCGACCCGAAGTATGTGAGCGATGGATATCACAAATTTCTCGATAATGACGGATATCCCGCTTTTCAACCACCTTGGGGCACATTGACTGCCATCAATCTGGACACTGGAAAGTTTGTTTGGAGATGTCCCCTTGGAGAATATCCAGAACTTGCAGCCCAGGGCATGAGGAATACCGGAACAGAGAATTACGGTGGACCGGTGGTGACTGCGGGAGGGTTGGTCTTCATCGCGGCAACAAATTTCGACAATAAATTCCATGCATTCGACAAGGACACCGGCAAGCTGCTGTGGGAAGCGACGCTGCCCGCGGCAGGAAATGCTACGCCGTCAACTTACGAGGTCCACGGACGTCAATTTGTCGTAATTGTGGCCGGAGGTGGGAAGTCGAAGGGTGCCCCTTCGGGTGCAAGCATTGTGGCATTCGCGCTGCCAAGGGGTCCCGGCTTCTGATTTGCAGCCACCATAGGGCTCTAGGTATTGCGTACCCTGTTTGCTGACCTGCTGTTTTTCCGAGATGCTGAGTTGGCCGTTCGGCGGCTTTGTAGCAAGGACGACGGTGGCAGAGGCGCAGATATTCTGCCGCTTTGAATGAACCGCGGGTCCAACCACGTCGGTCGGCGCTCTACTCCAACTGTGCCTCGCAGCGTCTCCGGTCCAGCATGGTTGGCGTAAACATCGCGATCTCTAACAATGTCGGCGGTGTCAAGCACATTTCGAGCACACTTCCGGATGCACTCATG
>Ga0207100_1081_pt1 | contig 24236 bp, 19 predicted proteins | sample Alteio_BWMinHeat_82_FD_153520 | JGI IMG/M metagenome (GOLD analysis project Ga0207100, IMG submission 153520) | Enriched cells from forest soil in Barre Woods Harvard Forest LTER site, Petersham, Massachusetts, United States -... | ecosystem: Environmental > Terrestrial > Soil > Temperate forest >...
GCGATAGGCGCAGGCTCGGTTCTCGCTGCCAAGCTGATGTGAAAGAAAGTCAGTACCGAAGTGAGGTTAGAAGCAGCACCTATAACACTGCAGACGACTACGGTGATGGCAGCGATGGCCTTCCAGAATCGTTGGAAGAATGTCTTTTTGCTATTGTCCATAATAACTACCCCTCTTATATGATAACCGGCCGATCCAAACCTCAAACTGTGCAAAATGCGTCACTAATGGGCACCTCGAGTCTACATTCTGAACGCCGGGAATACAGCCGCGTCCGAGGTCTCGCTTTTGAGCCCTGGGCTGCCGCCACGATGAACTGTTTTCTTGCCTCATCCACACTCCATGTAATCTCTCTACGAGGAGTATCCCCACAGTATGACTATCGACCTCCCCAAGCAGGCCCGCGCCGACGCGATTGCTTCGCTGCAGCGCTACTTCCGCGAAAATATGTCGGAGTCGATCGGCGATCTTGCCGCCGGCCTGTTGCTCAGCTTCATCCTCGAAGAGATCGGTCCTGCGATTTACAACCGGGCCATCACCGATGCGCAGACGCGCCTCGGGCAGCGCGTCGCCGACTTGAGCGGCGAACTCTTCGCCGACGAGTTCCAGTACTGGCCCAAGATCGACGCCAAGCGGAAGGATCGACGCTGAGGGGAGGCTCGGCACTAAGTCGTGTACAAGGGGCTTCGCGTTCCCTCAGCGGCTGAAGGCGTACATCTTTCCTTCCGCCTGTGGCACGACTTGAAGCCGTGGACCTTCAAAACAAGACGCAGGTCCCTCCACTGCGCTCTGCTCCGGTCGGGATGACAATTCTGTTTGGGAACCCAGCCCAGCAGCGCCAAGGGCCCGCCTGGACAAGGCGAGGATGGGAGAAATAGAGTCGTGCCCCTTCACAGCGTCGAGAGAGCCGCGTTTCCATTCCCTTCGTGTATCAACCGGTGTTGCAAACTTACGAGAGGTATTTCTTGAGGAATGGGTCGTTGGAGTGGATCAGGTCGTGAGTGGTCCCATCGAATTCCAGCTTGCCATCGTGGAGCAGCAGAAACGTCGTGTTGGAGTTGACCGTTCCGTCGGGAAGCGGCTCCATCTTGCTCGACTGCTGATTGAAGCGATGGGTGGCCAGAGTGAAGGCGTCCTGGAGTCGATGGGTGACCAGCAGGGAACTGGTTCCGTAGACGTCGCGCTGCTTCATAACCAGTTCGATGATGGTGGTCGAGGTGATGGGATCGAGGCCGCCGGTGGGCGAGTCATAGAGCAGCAGGTCGGGCCGGCTCACGATAGCGCGCGCGATCGCTACGCGGCGCCGCATGCCCCCTGAAAGCTGCGACGGGAGCTTGTCGACGGTATGTTCCAGTTCGACGAATCGCAGCGCCTCCAGGACGCGCCGGTCGATCTCGTCCGGGCTCACATGTTCTTCGATGAGGCGGTAAGCGACGTTGTCATGTACCGTCAGCGAGTCAAAGAGGGCGCCTTCCTGAAAGACCATGCCGATCCGGTCGCGCAGGATGTAGAGATCATCTTCGGGCATGCTGCTGACTTCTTGGCCGAAGACGGTGATGCGGCCGGAATCGGGTCGAAGCAGGCCGTTGGTGAGCTTGAGGACCACGCTCTTGCCCACGCCCGCAGGGCCCAGCAGGATCCGCGTCTCGCCCGGCGCGACGCGGAAAGAGATGCCGCGAAGAACCTCGTTGGCCTCGAAGCTGATCGATACGTCCTCAAAGACGACCGTGGCTTCAGCCGGAGCGGGGCTGGGCGAAGGAGCCTCCAGAGTCGGGACGGTGTCCATGGTCAGCGCCCGAAGATGGTGATCAGCACCTTGCTGATGAGGAAGTCGCTGGCGATGATCAGCACGGACGAGACCACCACGGCCTGGGTGGTGGAACGGCCCACACCCTGTGTACCGCCCTTGGTGTTCATGCCGTAGAAGCAGCCGATGCTACCGATAATAAAGCCGAAGAAGAGCGGCTTGACCAGGCCCTGAACCACGTCAGCGTAAGCCAGCGACTGGTAGGCGGTGTGGAAGTACTGCGAGCCGTCCTGGCCCAGCATGAAGACGGCTACCATGGCTCCACCGACGATGCCGACGGCGTCGGAAACGATGACCAGGAAGAAAACCATAAACACGGTGGAAAAGATGCGCGGCGTGACCAGCTTCTTCACGGGATCGGTTCCCAGGGCGCGCATGGCATCGATCTGCTCGGTCACCATCATCGAGCCCAGCTCCGAGGCCATACCTGAGGCGTTGCGGCCCGACACCATCAGAGCCGTGACCACGGGACCGATTTCCTTGATCATCGAAAAGCTGACCAGTTGCCCGGTAAAGGCGGCCGCTCCAAACTGCGAAAGCGTGGAGGCCGATTGCAGCGCCAGCACGCCTCCCAGGAAAAAGCCGGTCAGCAGCACAATGGGCAGCGAGCCGACGCCGATCAGGTCGGCCTGGCTCCAGATATCGGGCAGGTAGTGCGGCTTCTTGAAGAGATTGCCAATCGCGCGGCCTGACAGCAGGGCATAGTTCTGCACTGAACTGACAGCCTGTTTGGCGGCTCCATCGAGTGATTTCACTGGCATAGCTTTTTATGTTCAGCGACTTGGATGCGCTACAAGACGCCGCGGACTCCTCTTCCCTGGCCCAGGCCGGATTTTTGGCCGGGAGGGGTGTCGCGTCGCCAAACCCGCTGCATGGAAGAAAGCCCTGATTTGCTCGCATATCCCCGGCAATACGAAGCGCAGGGCTTCAGCTCTTCTGGCCGATGCAGCAGATTGTTATAGCCGAGACTACCACACGGAAGGCGGGGATCCGGAACGGCTCGGCACGGCGGGAACGCAAAAACCGGGAGTCCGGATTACCTCAGAGACACGCTGACGAAAGAATCAGCGGGCATGGGGCTTAGTCCTTGACCCGCTTCTTGATCTCGATGTTGAGCCGCTTGATCTTCTGGTTGAGGGTAGAGAGAGGAATACGAAACTGTTCTGCCGCCTCGGTCTGGTTCCAGTTGCTGCGTTCCAGCTTGTCCATGATGATGCGGCGCTCGATGTCTTCGAGGATGTCGAAGAGCGAAGCGTCGGGATTGTGCTCGAGCAGGCTGGAGGAGTAGCTTCGGCCAGTGACGTGGCCGGGCAGCAGGTCAGAGCCGATGACCGGGCCGGAGGAGAGGACGACGCCACGTTCGATCACGTTTTCCAACTCGCGAACATTGCCGGGCCAGTCATAGTCGATGAGGGCGCGCATGGCGTCGGAGGCGAGCGTGCGCGATGGTAGTTCGTTCTCGGCGGTGAAGTGTTTGAGGAAGTGCGAAACCAGCAGAGGAATGTCTTCGCGGCGTGAGCGCAAGGGCGGCAACTCGACGCTGATCACGTTCAGGCGGTAGTAGAGGTCCTCGCGGAACCTGCCTTCGCGGACGGCCAGGCGGAGATCGACGTTGGTTGCGGCCAGAATCCTGACGTCCACCTGAATTTCCTGCACGCCGCCAAGGTGCATGAAGCGTTTGTCCTGAAGCACGCGCAGGATCTTGGCCTGCGTGTCCATGCCCATGGTGCCGATTTCGTCCAGGAAAAGGGTGCCCCCGTTGGCGACCTCGAAGAGGCCTTTCTTGGCGGCGATGGCCGAGGTAAATGCACCTTTCACGTGGCCGAAGAGCGTCGATTCCAGCAAGTCGGTGGGCATTGCGCCCGTGTTCACCGGCACGAACGGCTTGTCGCGGCGCGGCGAATTGGCGTGAATCGCCTTGGCGATCAGTTCTTTGCCGGTTCCGCTCTCTCCCAGTACCAGCACGGTGGAGCGGCTGGGCGCCACCTGGGCTACCAGATCGAAGATGCGCAGCATGGTTTCGCTTTTGCCGACGATGTGTTCGAAGTTGTAGCGCTGCTTGAGAGCGCGCTTGAGCTGAACATTCTCTTCCTCGACGCGGAAGCGCGCGATGGCGGAGCGGATGTCGGCAAGCAGCTTCTCGTTGTCCCAGGGCTTTTGGACGAAGTTCTGAGCGCCGGCGCGAATGGCGTCGACCACGTTGTCGACGGTGCCGTAGGCAGTAATCATGATCACCGGCAATTCGTGTTCTCGCTCGCGGATGCGGCCGACGATCTCGATGCCATTCTGTCCCGGCAGCGCGAGATCGAGCAGCACCAGGTCGTAGGATCGCTGTTCCAGGATGTCCAGGCCAACTTCGCCGTCCGGTGCCGAGTCGACGGCATAGCCCTCAAGCGTGAGCAGGGTCTCCAGGGACTCGCGAATCCCGGCTTCATCGTCAATGATGAGGATGCGGTGACCGGTAGCGGCGTTCGGCGTGCTAGCCATGGAGTTTGCGGTCAACGTTGCTTCATGCATTTACGGTTTTCCTCAGCAGGGGGAATTCAAGTAAAAACCTGGTGCCGCTACCGATTTCGCTCTCCACCTGAATCTTTCCAGAGTGTTCCTGGATGATGCCGTAGGTGACCGCCAGCCCCAACCCGGTTCCTCGACGCTGGCCCTCGCGGGGCGTCGATTTGGTGGTGAAAAACGGGTCGTAGATGCGTTGCACGTGCTCGGGAGCAATGCCGGAACCAGTGTCGGCAATCAGCACGTCCACATGGCCGTTGGCTTCGGTAGAAACACGCAGAGTTCCGCCGCCGGACATGGCGTCCTTGGCGTTGAGGAAAAGATTCAGGAAGACTTGTTGCAGCTTGCCCGGATTGCCGCGGATCAACGGTAGATCCGGCTGCAGAGAAACGTCGAGCGAGATTCGGCCGGTCTTCATTTGATGATCGAGCAGGGTCAGGGTGTCCTGAATGATGGTGTTGATATCGAGTTCGCGGAACTCGGCTCCGCTGGTGCGAGAGAAGTTGAGCAGGCCATTGACAATCTCGGAGGCGCGGAAGGTCTGTTGCGTGATCTTGTCCAACAGTGGCGCTACCCGGGCATCGCCGCGCACCTGTTTCGCGAGCATCTGGGCATAGGAGGAGATCACCGCCAGCGGTGTATTCACTTCATGGGCAACACCAGCCGCCAGCAGGCCGATCGAAGACAGCTTCTCCGCTTGCGCCAGCTGGCCTTCGAGCTCGACCCGGCCGGTGATGTCGTCGACCAGGATGATGCGGCCCACGGTGGCAAAATTACGTGCTACCAGGGGAGCAATCGCGATGTTGGCCATGCGTAACTCGCCGGCGCGGGTTTCCAAGCGGAACTTGTAAAGGTTGTGAACTCCGGGCTCGTTGCGAACGCGATGGAATTCCTCAATGAACGCGGGCGGAAAGACCTGAGACAGGGGCTGGCCGAGAGCCTCGCTGCGGGGCAGTGCGTACATCACTTCCATCTGCGCATTCCAGCTCTCGATGCGTTCCTCGAGGTCGACGGCGAGGATGCCCACGTTGATCGATTCGACGATATTCTCGTTGAACTCCTTGAGGCGCTCGTACTCTACGACCTTCTCCTCGAGGCTCGCGTAGAGGCGCGCGTTCTGGAGGGCGATGCCGATGTAGCTGGCCAGAGACTCGAGCAACTCAACATCTTCGCTGGTAAGGAAATTGCCGCCGCTGGTGCGTCCGAGCCCGATCACCGCAATGGTGCGCCGCTGCAATTGGCAGGGAACGAAGTAGTTCAGGTCCAGCAAGGCTGCGGTCAGCCGCTGCGACTCGGGCAAATGCAGCGCCGCCTGAGGATTCTCGAGGAAGATGTGCGAGCCCGCATCAGGCTGATCGAAGTCCAGGAAGCCGAAATCAAGGCGGGTTTCGTCGTCATAGATTCGTGAAGGAAGCCCGTGCTCCGCTGCCAGCCGGTAGCGCCCGCTTTCGTCCGGGAGCATCACCGCGACGCGTGCCACTAGCAGAGTTTGCGGCAGGCGATCGACGATGGCATTCAACATGGCGCGAAGGTCTGTTTCCGAGCTGAGACCGCGCCCGAATTCGATGAGAGTTTGGCGATAGTCGTAGCGCTTGCGGTCAAAGACGCGATCCACGCGCTCCTGAATCGAACGCTTGAGGGGATCGAAGGCTTGCGCCGCCAGAATAATGGCGATGATCAGGCCCCAGGAACCAAAGCTCGGCAGGCGCTGGTGGACGACCTCGCCCGCCAGGGAGACCAGCAGAAAGTAGACGCCTACCACTGCAGCGGTTGCCAAAGTGTAGGTGACGCCGCGCTTGAAGATCAGGTCGACGTCCATGAGCCGGTAGCGGACGATCGCCCAGCTGAAGGTCAGTGGCAGAAAGACCAGGAAGATGACGACCAGCTTGGCGAGCAGGCTGGGGACCGGAACATCGAAGAGAAACGGCACCACGTAGAACAGCACGAAAGGCGTGACGGCGACGACGGTGCCTCGCGTGAGCCATTTCAGCTGTTGACGCCGCAGAGGAGCGGTGGTGCGGCGGTAGCTGACGTAGAAGATCAGCGCCGCCAGCAGGTAGTAAAGGCCCAGAAATCCGTAGGCGAACTGGTCGAGGCGATGATCAAGGTTCCCCGTAGCAGACCAGAGTTCGATGGCAGCCACGCGCAGACCAACGACCAGAACTGCAGGAAGATAAGCAAAGACGATCAGCAACCGGCGGCGGCGCGTGAGTTCGCGATCCTGTGGGAAGGCGAGCGCAAAGTGGAGGAAGAGCGCCGGCTGTAGCGCAGTTGCCAGGATGTTTCCCCACAAAATAACCCAATCGAACTCGTTCAGCTTGCCGGTGTAGCGGAAGGAATAGAGCACGAATGACGCCAGGCAGAATACGTAAAAATGCGTCGAACGCGGCGCCGTCCAACGCCGGAGCAACACGTATAGACCGATACAGAGGTAGACCAAAGCAATCAGCCTGGAACCTTGGTTCAGGCTGTGGTCCGTAGCCAGCAGGATAACCGGCGCTTCCAGAGAAACTCCCGACCGGGTCACAGAGTAGTTCGCGGTGCCGAAGACACCGGCGTGAACCATGACTCGCATCAGGGAGGCAAGCCGCGGAGTCGGATGCTCGTCGACGGAGACCAACAGGTCGCCCTGCTTGAGCCCGGCGCGTTGAGCGGGACTTCCATCCGGAACCCTGGTTGCAATCAAGCCGCCGGTGGACTCTGACCAAGTCACGCCATCCGTGGGTTGGGGGTAGCGGCTCTCCTGAACAAAATTCAGCGAAGCAAAAACAGCCGCGGCGACGGTAAATACCGCCAGCAAAACGACCGATACCCGGGTTTGAAATGGCGTTTGCATCGCGATCAGGCAGTCAGCCTTGTTCTGGTCGCAGCAACTTGTCTGCCACGCTCGAATGTTTCCAGCAGGTCAACAGGCGATTTCAGTATAGCGTTGATTTTCAACCGGATAGCACCATGGGCGTTTTGACTGAAATCGTCTTTGACCTCACGGAAGGCACTGAGCCTACTAGACTTTCCTTCGCGGCTATGCAAAAACATATTGTCAATTCTTCTTTTTGTAGCGAATCTCTGGAAATGCCAATGCCGGTTCTTTGGCTGCGGGCATCTCTTCTGCCACGTTCCCCTTCCAATCTGATGAAAATGCAGTTTCTTAAATGTGCCTTGAGTCGAGGTTCGAAAGGCCGCAAATAAGAAGGAATGGGCAGCATGGCATTAGTTCAATGGATTCTGGCATCACCTCCGGATCTCGACGTGGAAATGGGCCAGGTGAGGATCGACGGGCACTCGATGCACTATCTGAGGACGGGCTCGGGACCCGATCTGTTGTTGCTACATGGACTCCTGGGAGCAGCCTCATGCTGGAGGCCTTCGCTGAAGGCGCTGGCGGCTGACTCAACCGTATACGCACTGGATGCCCTTGGCTTGGGTGAATCGGATCGGGTCCCGGATCTGGACCCAGGTCTGGAGGCTTCAGCCGACCGGATTGCCAGGTTCATGGACGCAGTCGGGATCGCTGAGGCTGACTTTGTGGCCACATCTCACGGTGGCGCCGTAGCCCTTATGCTGGCGGCGCGACACCCGGAACGGGTTCGCAGTCTGGTGCTTCAGGCGCCGGCAAATCCCTATTCGAATCTCACCGATGGGCTGATTCGGTTTTACAAGACCCCGTTGGGAGAGTGGTTCGCTCGGCGGTTGATCACCTTTCCGCGCCGCCTGCAGTTGATGGCACTGGGGCGGATGTACGGACAAGCGGCTCAGGTTCGCGACGGGTCGCTGAACGACTACTTGCGCTCGATTGCCGTGCCAGGCACCGTTGACTATGTTTTGCGCATTCTCGGCGGCTGGCGGCAGGACATGAAGCGACTGGAGGAGGCTTTGCCGCAGATTCAGGCAATCCCCATCCTGCTGCTGTGGGGCGCCGATGATCGCGCGGTCAGCCTGGAGTCGGGCCACGCCCTGGCCAAACGCCTGATCGATGCCCATCTGGTGATTCTTCCTGGAGTCGGGCATCTGCCATTCGAAGAAGATCCGGTGATGTTTACCAAGGCGGTCAACCGGTTTCTTGTGCGTCTGGATCGAACCACCCGCTTATCGAGGCCCCGGCCGATCCTGCTTGAAGGCAATCACAGAAGCGCAGGTTGAGAGCCCAACACCATCGGAACGTAAGTCTGGGAGCGCGCAACTTGGCACGGGACTGCAGGATGCGCTAGAGTACAGCCGTTATTGACGGCTGGCCTCGGTCCTGCTGGTTTCCCGTCCCCGATCGAGAGCTCAGCCGCGGAGCGGCGGGCGTGAATCCTTACTGGGTCAGAACGGACGACGAACACGGCCGCTACACCGGCAGCCGAGGTTCCAACCCCGCTTTGCGAATCGCGATCCTGCCTTGTCCGCGCGGACGGCATGGCCTGCAAGCCGAGCTAAGAGCCGTGCGACGGGCAGGAGTCGACGGGATCGTGTCGCTGCTTACGCCAGTTGAGCAGGAGGAACTGGAGCTTTCCGGAGAAGCGGATGCGGCTAACCGGGCGGGGCTGCGTTTCTGGTCCATACCGGTGCCAGATCATGGAGTGCCTGGTTCAGTAGAGGAATTTGCCGCAGCCGTGGATGAGATCCGAGGGGAGCTTCACGGCGGGAAGGCGGTCGCAGCCCACTGCTATGCGGGAATCGGGCGGTCATGCGTGCTGCTGGCCTGTGTCCTGGTGGCCGAGGGCTGGACGCCGGAATCGGCCTTCGAGCGCCTGTCTGAGGCCCGCGGCCTGCGAGTTCCGGAGACGCTCGAACAGGAGAAGTGGGTTAGGGACTACGCGGAAAACCTCTCGCAAGGGGCCTTGCAGAAGGGATGACTTCCGAGGCTAGCGGGCTCGGGCCCGCACGCGACAGGCCCGAGTCGACTTCAGAAAATGTCTTACGGCGTTGGAGCTTTCGCTTGCCAGAGGCCGAGAGTCGCCCCGGTGGGGTCCACGAGAATACTTAGCCAGCCTGCATCCATCACTTCAGTTACGTCCCGCATGATCGTAGCGCCCAGTGCCTTGGCCTTCGCGGTGGCGGCATGGATGTCATCGACTCCCACATAAGCCAGCCAGAACGACGGCATTCCCGGAACCATGCTCTGCATCATGCCGCCGCCGGTTCCTGTGCCGACGCCGATCATGGTGTAGCTGCCTTCCGGCATAGGAATATCTTGCAGCTGCCAGTCAAAGAGTCCGGTGTAAAAGGCCTTTGCTTTACCCACATCGGTTGAGCTGAGCTCAACGTGCACGAAAGGATTCGCTCGGTACAGGTCATCCGGCTGCGGCAGAATTACGTCTTCCAGCAAGGGCTGGTAGGCTACAAACGTATCCATTGCGGCGACACGCTTCACCGGGGCATCCAGATCCTCGAATAGCTCGTCGGCAATCCGGGCGGCGATCTCGGCGCCATACCCCCAACTCAACATGTCCTCGTGAGCGATGATCACCCGGCTGGTCTTCTTCACCGAGGTTGCAATCGCCTCCCAGTCGTAGGGGTTCAGCGTTCGCAGGTCGATCACCTCGGTTTCAATTCCCAGCTCCCGGCGCGCCTTCTGGGCGGCTTGCAAGGCTCGTGGCACTAGCGCTCCGTAGGTCACCAGCGTAACGTCATTCCCGCGCCGCACAATATTTGCCTTCCCGAACGGGATCATGAAGTCTGCGCCCGGATACGCTGCCCGGCCATAGGTCTCGCGGTACAACCGCTTATGTTCGAGAAACAGTACCGGATCGTCGCATCGGATCGCTGTCCGCAACAGACCGTTGGCATCGAGTGCGTTCGACGGGAAAACAATCCGCATGCCTGGCGTGTGGGTGAAGATGCTTTCCCCAGACTGCGAATGGTAGATGGAGCCGCCGGTGAGATAGCCGCCAATCGCCACGCGAATGACCGCCGGCGCTGAAAATGTTCCGTTGGAGCGCCAGCGAATCAGGCTCACCTCGTTGCGGATCTGGTGAACCGCGGGCCAGATGTAGTCAAAGAACTGCACCTCGACAACCGGCTTCATGCCGCGCGCCGCATAGCCCACCGCCCGGCCAACAATGTTGGCCTCGGCCAGCGGCGAATTGAAAACGCGGTCGGAGCCGAACTCAGCCTGCAAGCCGGCTGTCAGCTTGAAGACTCCGCCTTTGCCCTTCACCCGGCCGTCGCTCAGGTTTTCTTCGCGACTACAGTCAGCCACATCCTCGCCAAAGACCACAATCCGAGGGTCGTGCCGCATCTCGTCTCGCAGGCAGGCGTTGATCAGGTCTGCCATGGTGCGTTCCTGCTTGTCGGAGGTGAGAACCGGTGGCTTGTCGAAGACCGCGCTGGTGGCGTGAAGATCTTCCGAGTACACATGCTTCAGGATCGAATCGGGTTCCGGCAAGGGGGCCCGAAGGGCGCGCTCGGCGGCGGCGCGGACCTCCTCGTCCACGCGCTTCTCCAACCGCGTGATGCCCTCTTCGTCCAGAATCCCTTCCCGCAACAGACGCATCTGCAGCTTCGGCAATGGGTCGCGCAGCGAGTCAGCCTGCCGCTCTGACTCTGGCCGGTACGACCGGTCGTCGTCGGAAAGCGAGTGGGAATACGGCCGAATGACATGGCCATGGACAAATGCTGGTCCGCGGCCTGCACGGCAATACGCGACCGCCTCCTGAAAAACGTCGTAGCAGGCAAGCGCATCCGTCCCGTCGACCTCGGCAAAAAAGAAGTCCGGAAAGTTCGCCACCAGCCGCGAAATATTTCCACCCGGAGTATTCACTTCTACCGGAACGGAGATGGCGTATTCGTTGTCCTCCACCACAAACAGCACCGGGAGCTTCTGATTTGAGGCTGTGTTCAGCGCTTCCCAGAACTCTCCCTGGCTGGTCGAACCTTCGCCAAGGGAAACGTACACCACCTCGTCGCCGTGAAAGACGATGTCCTTGTACTGGCGGTAGTCCCCTTCCGCCTTTTCGGCAGCTTCGGGATGCCTCGAGAAGTAGCGGCCCGCCTCCGCGCAACCCACCGCATGCAGGCATTGCGTTGTGGTTGCCGATGACGCAGAAACAATGTGCAGCTTGGGACTGCTCCAGTGAGACGGCATCTGCCTCCCGCCGCTTGCGGGATCCGAAGCCGCCCCCACGCCTTGAAGAAACTGCTCTTCCGGCGTGTTGCCGAGGGTCAGGCAGAGGGCGCGGTCGCGGTAATAGGGGAAGAACCAATCGTAACCGGGCTTCAGCGCCATTCCGGCCGCCACCAGTAGCGATTCGTGTCCCGCTCCGGAAATCTGGAAATAAATCTTCTGTTGCCGCTTGAGCATGATCTCGCGGTCGTCCACCCGCCGCGAGAGGTACATCAGGCGGTACATCTCAATCATCTGGGCCGGTTCGAGACTCGACTTGGCTTGATTCCGTTCCGCATTCAGCGCTGTTGAGCGAGCCATGCGATCTCCTGTTACAAGAATACGGATTTCCCGAGTTAAAACAGAGAATTGTATCTCTTCCCTGCAAGCCTGCGCACGCTTGACGTCACACCGGAAATACCCTGCGAATTGAACCAGTTAAGGGTCAAAATCAAAACCACCTGAAATCCACAACCGGCCCGGAGATGCCCCTCGCGAACGGCTCGGTCGCTGCGCTCCGGGACCGGCGACCGCCAGGAAATGATGGTCGGCCGCGCACTGTCCGAGATGATTCGAAATTCACTCTGCTTTCATTTTATCCTTCACGCTCTTCGCCAGCCTTTCGATCTCTTCGGCCTTCTTCGCCCCCGACGGCGAAAGCGTGCTTTTGTTGCCCTTCGCGACTTCATCCTTCAGCTGCTCTGCAAGTTCCATCAGTCTATCGGTGTCCTTCACAATCTGCTGCTGGCGCTGAACGTTGCGCTTCATCTGGGCCACTACGGCCGCCCGATGAATCACAGGATTATCCTGTTCCTCGCTGTCGCCTTGCCCGAGGTTCACCCTCCCCTGCCCGGTGCCGGTCGGCGGCGGGTTCGGCGTCTGCGGCTGCTGAACCTGACTCTCCAGGATCGCACCCTGAGTGCAAAACAGGGCGACCAGCAGAATCTCTCCGCATCGGCCGGGCAAGAACAACTTGTGCACCCAACTTCGCATCGGTCCATTATAGAAATTCGGCCACCTTCTTGCTTTGAGGACCAGACCCCCATGCCTGCTGCTTCCCTCGCATTTGCCGGTTTGCGCGAATTCATCACCACTCTCGACGCCAAGTGGCTCGACGACCTCCAGGACTTCATTCATTCCGTTCTGCCGAAGCTGGTCGTCATTGCGGTCGGCGGCTGGGTATTGGCCCGGCTACTCTCGATCGTCACCAACCGCATGGTCTCAACCGCCGAGCACCACGCCGCGGGCATCGTACGCATCGCACAGGTCCGAACCCTGGCCCAGGTACTGCGCGCTACCGGAATCGGTGTGATCGTTGCGCTGGTCGTGTTGCTGGTTCTCGACACCTTGCATTTCAACCTGGGTCCGCTGCTGGCCAGCGCCGGAGTTGCCGGCGTCGCCCTTGGCCTCGCCGCCCAGACCATCGTCAAGGATTGCCTCAACGGAGTCCTCATCTTGATTGAGAACCAGTACAACGTCGGCGATGTAGTCCGGATCGCCGGTCTGAGCGGAACCGTCGAGCACATGTCCCTGCGCAAGACCCTGGTGCGTGACGACAATGGAACCCTCTACATCGTGCCCAACTCGCAGATCACCACTGTAGCCAATCTCACTCGCGACTTCTCCATAGCAACCATCAATGTGGCGGTCGACTTCTCTGCCGATCCCGACAAGGTCATGGAGATTCTGCGCGAGACCGCGTTGAGCGTCCGCAACGATCCTGCTTACAAAGACGCCTACCTTGCCGATCCGGTGCTGCTGGGAGTGGATGCCATCAAAGGCTCCCAGGTCGTCTATCCGGTTCAGATCAAGACTTTGGCGAACAAACAATGGGCGGCCATGCGCGAGACCCAGCGTCGCGTTCGGAAGGCGCTCGAGCAGAACGGCATCCTGCCCGGCGATTCTTATCGAGTCTTCCACTACGAAGACGGCTCGAGCTCCGTGTCAGCTCGTCACTCCTTGACGCCCGAGATTCCGCACCCCGACCCGACGACAGCCAAACCCAACGAAGTGAATCCATTCACCGGCGAAGCTTGAGATGGGCGTTTTAATTTGAGGGAGGGACTCCGCCAGTGAGCCCTCGCGCCGTTAAAAGCATTCTCTAGGCCTTCGCAACAAGCGTCGTCGCGGGCGCTGCCGTGCTCTTTTCAGCCCACGAGTGGACTCCCATCCAGGCCCAGAGAGCCGGGACCGGTATGGTTGTCGGTGGGTTCTTTCCATGTTGATCATGATGGTGCTTGTATTTGTAGCGACATGGATTGGCACATGGAGCTGGAAGCGGAAAGAGTAAGCAGTTGCGCCCGCCGGCCGCGTTTCTAAACCGTCACGCCCAACTCCTCAAGCAGCTTTTCCGGACTCGCCGTCGGTGGCAGGCAGGTCTTTCCCCGGCACACAATCGCGAATGTCGGCGTGTTCCCGCGGATAATTTCAGGAAGATTGGGCAGCGTTTCTGCAAGGGCGGGTGGCAGGTCCCCGGTCTTGATTTGCTCCCGGCTCAGGCGGATCACGCTTTTGTTCACCGCAAATCCAGCCGTGGCCGTGGCCTCCAGCCGCCTCGCCTCGGCGCCTTCTCCCACGATGAAGACCTGTTGCGGGTCAAGCATCAGCCGCTCCAAGGCCAGCCCGTAGGTTCCCGCATAGAGTCCGAAATGCTCCACGATTCCCGCGAAGTTCTCCAGCGTGTCCTCTGCCTTCTCACGAAAATCCACGCGACCGCTCAAGTCCGCCAGCCGCACCAACACGCTGGCCGCCGCCGGATTTCCAGCGGGTGTGGGTGAGTCCTGCAAGGGCTTTCGCCGGGCCGAAAGTGCGCCAATCGGTCTGTCCCCCAACTCAGAATCGAAGAATCCGCCACCGACTGGGTCGTAGAACCGCGAGATCATGCTCTCGGTCAATTCAATCGCCCGCTGATAGTAGTGCGATTTGCCGGTTGCCTCCCACGCGTCAAGGCAAGCCTCAGCCAGGAAAGCATAATCATCCAGAACCCCGGCAATCCGCTGCTTCCCAGCAACGCCATCGGAGTACGCGATGACATGCGCAAGCCCCGTAGCGCTCTCCCAACCCACTTTCAGCAGCCGGTCCAGCGTCTTCAGAGCAAAGTCCATCGGCTCTTCGAGATTCAAAACCCGGGCCGCCGTTACGTATGCTGAAACACCCAGCGCATTCCATCCTGTGTAAATCGTCTTGTCGATAAATGGCGCAGTCCGCTTCAGCCGCGCGGCATAGAGCTTCTGCTTCGCGGAGCGCAGCAACGCCTGCACTTGCTCAACCGGCAGCTTGGCCCGCGACGCTATTCCCTCGAGCGTGTACTTGAGGTGCAAGACGTTCTTCAAAGAATTGTGGTGCATATCGCCGACATCGCCGATGTCGTACCAGGGTCCCGCAACCCCCATCTCCTCCGACGTCAAGACTTCCGCCGCCTCCGCCCGCGTCCAGGTGAAGTAGTCGCCGTCATCATCCAGGGAGACGTCGGCATCCTGCGAGGCGTAAAACCCGCCCAGCTCACGGTCAGTAAGCCACTCATCCATCCAGCGGATAATATCCCTGGCGACCCGCGCCGAATCCGGATTCACCATAGTTTGAAAGGCGTGCGTATAGTTCTTCAGCAAGCCGGCATTGTCATAGAGCATTTTCTCGAAGTGGGGCACCACCCACCGCTCATCGACCGAGTAGCGATGAAAACCGCCTGCCAGCTGATCGTAGACTCCGCCAAGTGCCATCTTCTCGAGAGTCACGGTTGCGGCAGTCCGGGCACCTTCATTGCCGGTACGCGTCACCACGTCAAGCAACAGATCGATCGCCGAAGGATGAGGAAACTTTGGCTGCGAGCCAAACCCTCCGTTTCGCGAATCGAATTGCGTAACGGCGTGCGCCACCAGCTTGTCGACCAGGCCCAGCGTCAACTGTCCCGAACGTCCCGCAAAGGTCTCGCCGTGCTCAACGGCGGCAATTACGCTGCCGGCCGATTCCAGCACCTCGTCGCGCCGGCTCTTCCATACTTCGGCCATGGTGCGCAGAACGCGCTCAAACCCCGGCCTCCCATATCGCTCGTCACGCGGAAAATACGTGCCGCCAAAGTAGGGCCGCCCGTCAGGCGTCAGGATCGCCGTCAACGGCCATCCACCCTGCCCGCTCATCGACTGAACCGCGGCCTGATAGCGGCTGTCGACATCGGGCCGCTCGTCGCGGTCTACCTTGATGGCGACAAAGTGCTGGTTGATCACCTCGGCCAGATCTGCGTCTTCATACGACTCCCGATCCATGACGTGGCACCAGTGGCACCACACCGCGCCGATGTCCAGCAGCACCGGTTTGTCTTCCTGGGCAGCGCGCGCAAAGGCCTCCTCGCCCCATTCCTGCCATTTCACAGGTTGATGGCGGGCGGAGCGAAGGTAGGAGGAAGCCGCATTTTCAAGCGAATTGGTCGGATGGCTCATGCAGGGCAAGTCTATCGTCAAACGAGGTTCGGGCGTCGCCTCATCGCAGGGAATCTGCCGCGCCGCCCGGTACTTTTTTCTGTAACATCCGCAGATACAGCAGCGCGGTCACGGCCGCGAACACCGAGGCAAAGATTCCGTACATCGCGATCAGCGGCAGGTCGTAGAACGGTTCCGGCTTCAGCCAGTCCCAGGCGCGGAATTTGGCCAGAGGCACCGCAAGCCCAACCGCTGCACTGACCGCGATGATTGCCACGCGATGTCGCAGCAGCCAGGTCGGGCTCGCCCAAAGGGCAATGGGAAGGCCAGCCAGCGCTACGCCCACCAGGGCAATCGCCAAGGTCCAGATGCCCCACAGAATCAATCCCAGGGCCAAGGAAACCAGCATCAGCCGCAGGTCACCCGCCGTATTACGGACTAGTTCCACCAACTGAATTGGTGTGGTTATCAGCGCGCCGCTCAGCCATCCCGTCACAGCTGCGAGGGCCAGACTCCGGATGCGCGCACCGCGATTCATTCGATCACCCAGCCAGCCGCTGCGCTACTTCGGTGTACAGGTCAATCGCTTCCTCCAGTTCACGTTTGGCAATCTTCTCAAAGGGCGTGTGCGCGACGTGAATCGAGCCGGGTCCCAGCAGCACGGGCTCTCCCCAATTCGTCAGCTTCGGGATGTCGGTGGTAAAGGAGGCGATCATGGTGTTGAGCCCGTCGATCTTCCGCATGCGAACGAAAGGAATCTCGAGCGTGAAGTCGACCTTCGCCAGTTCGGCGGCTGCATCCTCCAGCGCCTTGCGGGTCTCCTCCGACGGCCCCACCAGGCGAATCATCACCTGCGCTTCCGCATAGTCAGCGATCACGTTGGGCGCGCGTCCGCCTTCGATGACGCCGATGTTCAGGGTGCTCGGCCCCACGTCCTCGCTCGAGGGCAGTTCCACTTCCAGAAAGCGCGCCAGCACCTTTATCAGCTTGTTCACCGCGCTTTCGCCGAGTTCAGGATAAGCTGAATGCGCCATCTTGCCGTGGGCCCGGACTGTGGCGCGAAGAGCACCCTTTGAAGCCAGCGCCAGCCGGTTGTCGGTCGGCTCGCCGTTGATGAGGAAGCGGCTTCCCTTCGGATGCAAATTGGCAATGTGCGCACCGGCCGAGTCGCGTTCTTCACCGGACACAAAGAGCAGCCCGACCTTGACCCGCGTATCGCGAAGCCTCTCCGCCGCCGCCACCTGCGCCGCGATAATTCCCTTGGCATCGCAAGAGCCCCGTCCGTAGATGAACTCATCGTCTTCACTACTTGCGATGAAGGGAGGAACCGTATCCAAATGAGTCGAAAGGACAACTTCCGGGGTCTCGCCCGCGGTGCCGGCGTAGACGTTGAATCGTTCGCTCGTGGAACGGCTGTCGCTCGGCTGCGGTACTCGCACTTTCTCCACTGCGAAGCCGCGGCCTTCCAGAAATTCGGCCAAAAAAGACCCGACCGCGCCTTCGTTATAGGTAATCGACTCGATATCGACTAGCCGGCGTGTGAATTGGATCGCGTCAAGGCTCATCGGTCCCAGCATACAAGACCAGATTCCCTCCAACCCTTCCACAGGCCATAGAATAGGAAGAGCATCATGACCACCGCGCACGTCGGCTCCGCAATCCTTCGTACCATCGATGATCTCTCCGGCCCCTCTGGCCGCCTGGAAGCCTTGCTCAACGAAGGCACGCCCGATGCTCCTTTCGCAGTCCTGGCCTGCCATCCCCATCCGCTCGGCGGCGGCACCCTCCACAACAAGGTTGTCTTCCATGCCATGAAGGCCCTTCAGAGCTTCGGCCTCCCGGTTTTGCGATTCAACTTCCGCGGCACCGGACTGAGTGCGGGAAGCCATGACGGCGGACGCGGCGAGCAGGATGACGTCCGTGCTGCCCTCGACTGGCTCGACCGCGAATACCGACGCCCATTGTTGTTTACCGGATTCTCCTTCGGAGCCAACGTTGGCTTGCAGGCCTGCTGCGGCGATCCTCGCGTCAGCGGGCTGGCCGCGCTCGGACTGCCGATTCGCGCCGAAGGCCGCGACTACCACTACGAATTCCTGGCGAACTGCCCGCAGCCCAAACTCTTCGTCAACGGAACACTCGATCAGTTTGGGCCCGTCCCCTCGGTGGAGAAGGCAGTCGGCTACGCGCCGCCCCCATCAAAATTGGTCTGGATCGACGGGGCGGATCACTTCTTCGCGGGTAGACTTGACGAAGTACGGTCAGTCATCCGCGACTGGGCTGCAAGTCAATTTCCCGCCCTGAAAGCAAAATGAGCTCCCCACTGACAATCTCTCCCGAAGCCTTGCAGGATGCCGCATTGGGCATCTTCACCTCGGCGCTTGACGCCTGCAACATCGCCTCCGCCTTCGATCGCCACCTGCACTTCGAAGGCAACACGCTGGTCCTGCACCCGTCACCCGTCATCGCGCCCGAGTCCATCGACCTTGACCGTTTCAAGAAGGTCTTTGTCGTCGCCTTTGGAAAGGCGGCTCTCACGATGACTGAAGCTCTGATCGCGCGCCTGCCCAGGAAATCAGGCGTCCAGGGGGTCTGCTCCGCGCCGCTCGTCCCCAAGAAGCATCCGCGCGGCATTCACTACTTTGCCGGCGGCCATCCCCTGCCCAACAAGGAGTCGTTTGCCGCCGCCAAGGCCACGCTGAACCTGTTGAGCCACGCCGGGAAAGATACCTTCGTCTTCTTCCTGATCAGCGGGGGCGGCTCCGCGATGCACGAACTGCCGCTGGACAAGCACATTTCCTTGAACGACACAGTCGCCTTCCACGAGGCCCTGGTCGCCTCTGGCGCTACCATCACCGAAATCAATACCGTCCGAAAGTACTTCTCAGCGGTGAAGGGCGGCCGGCTGGCCTTGGCTGCGCCTCTTGCCGAAAAGCTCTCCTTCCTGCTCGCCGACGTTCCCCTCAAGGATCTGGCCGCCGTTGCCTCCTCTCCCACGCTGCCCGACAATTCCACACCGGAGCAGGCCCGCGAGATTCTGGCCCGCTACCATCTCATCGAAAAGTTCCCACGGCCGGTCCGCGAGTTTTTTTTGCGCTTGCATCTTGATCCCGGCGCCGCTCCCAGTATCGAATCGGCAAAGCCGGTCGCCGCCAGGAGTAAGAAAACCGTCGATCCCGCGGTTGCTTTTGGCGGTTCGCGCTTTGACACCCTGCTTTCCAATCACGACTTCGTCAATGCCGCCCGCGACTGCGCTCAAGAGCGCGGCTTTCGGGTGGTCATCGACAACACCTGTGACGATTGGGACTACCTGGATGCGGCCAGCTACCTGCTCAAACGCTTTCACGAATTGCGCGACGAATATCCGCGCCTGTGCCTGCTCTCTAGCGGCGAAGTTACTGTGAAGCTCGGCGCCAACCCCGGATGCGGCGGCCGCAACCAGCAATTCGCCCTGGCCTGCGCGCTGGACTTGGCCCGGTTTGAGGGTCAAAAGCTGGCGGTCTTGAGCGCCGGATCCGACGGCATCGACGGCGACAGCCCCGCAGCTGGCGCCATCGCCGATACGACTACCGTCTCGCGCGCGCGCAGCTTCGGCTTTGACCCGGAACAGACGCTGGCCCGCTTTGACACCTGCACTCTGTTCACTGCGTTGGGTGACACAGTCATGACCGGCCCCACTGGCAACAACCTGCGCGATTTGCGCGTCCTGCTGGCGGTGCGCGAGTAGGTTGTCTGGCATTCCGGAATTAGGGCATTCGCACACGATTTCTTGCTGGGTCCGGCCTGAAATCACGCCTGCAAGGGGCGCCGTGTCACACGGGAACCTATTCGCCATCACAGCTTCGCCGCGACCTTCTGACCTACAGTTGCGGGAAGCATGTTGGAGGCGTCATGGGACTCGAAAGTTATGCCGGTAGTCCTGCGAATTGGTTCTGGGATCCCGTCTGCTGTCGAAATACCCTGGCGTGGGCGCGACGTCACTGGGCAATCTCCCTGCATCTCTTGCTCGCCATCACGGTCGCCGGGATCGCATTTTCGTTTCTGACGATTCGCCAGTCGGCGCCCTCGCAGCTTGCCTTCACCGAGGCCTGCTCGCACCCCGCGGTCTCCGCAATACTGGGTACCCCGGTGCGCCAAGGACTGTTCGTGACCGGCATGGTGGATCATGTCAGCTCCGGCCAGTACGCCGACCTGCGCATGAATCTCTATGGTCCCAACGGCCAGGGTGCCCTCTACGCCAATGCAGTCAAGATGCATGGCGTCTGGCAACTCACCGACCTTGATCTGACCGTGGAAGGCCGCGCCGGACGACTCAACCTGCTGCCCATCCAATCCACGATCCCGCGCTGAGAGTGTCATCCAGCATGGAACCGGGGCCGCGCGACACCAAAGGGCGCATGGCTTGAGGCGATCGGCGGAACTTGCTTTTGTTGAAGGGGCGGGCTCAGGCGGCCGCAAACCAACCCTATTTTCCGGACTTCATCCCCTCAGAAATGGGTTGTGACGATCCACCGCTGAACCATCCGCTACACGTCGCAAAGATCCGCTGCCTGCCGTAGACTTGTCTCCGGGTCGCGCAGCGGCACAAATTCGTGGGCCACGTATCCTCGATATCCGCTGTCGGCAATCCCCCGCATCACGCCGTCCCATTGAACTTCCTGGGTCCCGTCCAATTCGTGACGCCCCGGAACTCCGCCGGTATGAAAATGCCCGATCCACTTGATGTTTTTGGTGATGGTGGCGATCAGGTCCCCTTCCATGATCTGCATGTGGTAGATGTCGTAGAGCAGTTTCACGTTCGGCGAATTCACCTCTTCAACCACGCGCACGCCCCACGCGGTGTGATCTGCCATGTAGTCGGGGTGGTTCACCTTACTGTTCAGCAGTTCCAGGCAAATGTTCACGCCATGGTCTTCCGCAATTTTCTTCACCCGGTTGAGTCCTGCGACCGTGTTGCGCGCTCCCTCGTCGTCCGGCATGCCCCGGCGATTGCCCGAGAAGGTGATAACGCTGGGCACGCCTGCCTTCGCCGCCAGCGGAATGTTCTTTCGGAAACCGGCCTCGATGGCGTCATGATGCTCCGGGCGGTTGAGCGCATCGGCGATCGTTCCGCCGTCGGCATAGCCCATGCTGCAAACAATGCCGTACTTCCGCGGCACTTCGTACTCCTCAGGCTTCAGCAGGTCCACTCCCTTCAGGCCAATCTGCGCCGCATAGGCGCACAAGGTGTCGAGCGGAATCTTCGAGTAGCACCACTGGCAGACAGACTGGTGAATCCTTCCCTTGCGCTCTACCGTCTCGCCGGCGCCAAGGCCCCATCCTTCGAGCGGAGTCATGCCCGGGATCACCGCGGCAACCACGCCCCCTTTGAGTACTGCCCGCCGCGTGATACGGCTTTCTGCCTTTGTCATGCTTAAATTCCTCAATTCCAACAATCTACCTCCTCAGCGCCCCTTGTGCCTGTCACCAAAGTGACAAAGATCACAGCGTGCCAATCTCCCCTTGCCTTACTTTCGCTGCCAAGCATATAAATTTCGCTGACTTCGCCTGAAAAACTTGCGCACTCACGACAGAATCGGAATCCTGTCCTTTGCATCGCGGCCCAGCCGGGAGAGGACGCCATTGCAACCATTAGAGTCAAGGACGCCAATGGCGCTCCAGTTGCTAGCCTGTCAAGGACATCGGGGCTTATCACCCCTGTAGAATCCAGTCTGCTGGCCGGGGGGTAGCCTGCACCCCTTTTCCGGCCCTTGAATTTGTTTCGCAGGCGAAGCAGGAGGATCCCCGTTGCGTCTGGTCATACTGAAAGAAGCCGCTCCCGGTGAAACACGCGTTGCCCTTCTACCGGATGCGGTGAAGAAACTTGCCGGTCAAGGAATTGAAGTCGTTGTCGAAGAGGGAGCGGGCCTGAGTGCGGGCATCTCCGACGAAGCCTACGGGGCTGCCGGCGCTGCTCTCGGCGCGGATCGCCTCAACTTGCTCGAATCCGCCGACCTGTTGCCTGTGGTCAATGCGCCCCCCACCGCCGACCAAAAGCGGCTAAAACCTGGCGCGGTGGTCACCGGCTTCCTCAAACCGCTGGACGATCCGGCAGCCTTGCAGCCGGCCATCGATCGCGGCGCGACATTGTTCGCCACCGAACTGGTGCCGCGCATCTCGCGCGCCCAGGCGATGGATGCCCTCTCCTCGATGGCCACGGTCGCCGGTTACAAAGCTGTGATTGTCGCTGCAGAGAGGTTGGCGAAGCTCTTCCCGCTGCTCATGACGGCCGCTGGAACCATCCCGCCCGCCAAGGTTTTCGTCATCGGCGCGGGAGTCGCCGGTCTGCAGGCCATCGCCACCGCCCGTCGTCTGGGAGCCGTGGTCGAAGCTTACGACGTGCGCGCCGCAGCCGGAGAACAGGTCCGCTCGCTCGGGGCCAAGTTTCTCGACGTCGATCTGGGCGGCATCGCCACCGAAGACAAGGGCGGCTACGCCCGCGAACTGACAGAAGAAGCTCTGAATCGCGGCCGCGACTTAATCGCCAAAGCTTGCGCTTACAGCGATGTTGTGATCACCACGGCACAAGTTCCCGGCCGCCGCGCGCCGCTGCTCATTCGCCGCGATGCCGTGAAAGGAATGCGCCTCGGATCGCTCATCGTCGACCTTGCCGCACCAGCTGGGGGCAACTGCGAGCTGACCCGGCCCGGGGAGAACATCGACCACAACGGAGTCACGATCCTCGCTCCGTTGAACCTGGCCGCGACCGTGCCCGTCCATGCCAGCCAGCTCTACTCCCGCAACGTGGGCAACTTCCTCCAGCTGATCGTGAAGGAGGCCAGGCTGGTGCTCGATTTCGACGACGAAATCCTGAGCGGCGCCTGCGTAGCCCACGCCGGCAAGATCATGAATGCGCGCGTGGCCGCGGCACTCGAAACCACCAAGTAAACCATGAGGTCCCGATGAACCCAGCAGTGCTGATCGCTTCGATCTATGTTTTCGCTCTGGCCGCTTTTCTCGGCTACCAGCTCATTTCCAAAGTACCACCGCTGTTACATACTCCGCTCATGTCGGCCACCAATGCCATCTCCGGCATCTCGCTGATCGGCTCTCTCGTTATCGCCGGCGCGCACCACTCGCGATTCGCCACCCTGCTGGGCTTCGTCGCCGTCATCACCTCCACTTCCAATGTGGTGGGTGGCTTCGCCATCACCGACCGTATGCTCAAAATGTTTCAGAAGCGCCCCAGCCCCAAGCCTGAAGCCGGCAAGGCGGTGGCGAAGTGATGGCCTCGCAGTACTTCATCGAGGTGACCTACCTGATCGCCTCGATCTTCTTCATTCTCGGCCTCAAGGCCATGTCGCACCCCGACACCGCCCGCCGCGGCATGTTTCTCGCCGAAGCAGGTATGGCGGCCGCGATCATCGGCACCCTGCTGCACAAAGACATCGTCAGTTACGAATGGATCATCGGCGGCCTGCTCATCGGCTCCATCCTCGGTGCCTTCCTGGCCCGCGTACCGATGACCGCCGTGCCCCAGAGGACCGCGCTCTCTCATGCCTTTGGCGCCCTGGCCGCGGCGCTGGTCGGCATTGCGGAATTCTCCGTCCACTCCACCACCATGAGCGGCGTCACCCGTGGCGCTCTCGGGTTTGAGGTCATGCTCGGCGCGCTTACTACCACCGGCTCGCTCATCGCCGCCGGCAAATTGCAGGGCATCGTCCGCGGCACGCCCATCCAGTTTCCCGGCCAGAACTTCACCAACCTCCTCGTCTTCCTTGCCATGGTGGGCAGCTTCGTCTTTTCGTGCCTGCATCCCGAGATCGCGCTTCCCTTCTATCTCACCCTCGGGCTCGCCTTCCTCTTCGGCGTCATGCTGGTCATCCCCATCGGCTCGGCCGACATGCCGGTCGTCATGTCGCTGCTGAACTCCTACGCCGGACTCGCTGCAGCCGCCACCGGCTTCGTCCTCAACAACAACGTGCTCATCATCGCCGGTACGCTGGATGGTTTCTCCGGTCTCATTCTCTCGATCCTGATGTGCAAGGCGATGAACCGGTCGATTACGAATGTCCTGTTTGGCGGCTTTGGAGCGGTCGTTACCGAAGCCAGTGCGAGCGCCGGCGGTGTGATGCGCGAGGTGAAGACCGATGACGCGGCCGTGCAGCTTGCCTACGCCAACCGTGTCATCTTCGTTCCCGGATACGGGCTGGCCACGGCTCAGGCGCAGCACGCGGTGCGCGAACTCGCCGAGAATCTCGAAGCTCGCGGCGTCGGCGTGAAGTACGCCATCCATCCCGTCGCCGGACGCATGCCCGGCCACATGAACGTGTTGCTGGCGGAAGCGAATGTCCCCTATTCGCTTCTCTACGAAATGGAGCAGATCAATCCAGAGTTCACGTCGACGGACGTAGTAGTGGTGATCGGCGCCAACGACGTGGTC
>Ga0207100_1082_pt1 | contig 24170 bp, 14 predicted proteins | sample Alteio_BWMinHeat_82_FD_153520 | JGI IMG/M metagenome (GOLD analysis project Ga0207100, IMG submission 153520) | Enriched cells from forest soil in Barre Woods Harvard Forest LTER site, Petersham, Massachusetts, United States -... | ecosystem: Environmental > Terrestrial > Soil > Temperate forest >...
ATTGTATTAGCGGAATGCCGACCGACTATCAGCCGGATGTGGCGTGGCTAGATAACACGCCGGGGACAACTTACTATCAAACGAACGACGTGCAGGTGAAGCTCGCAAACAACACCCTGCAAACTGTTCCCTATGATGCAGGTCCAATGGGATCCAACTACCTGCAGAAGACATGGATCCACGGTCCCGTGAACTGGCCGATGAATGTGTCAGTGTTCAAAGTGTTTCCGATTAAAGAGAACGTTAAGCTTCGTGTCAATCTCGATGCATTCAACGTTTTCAATATGCCAGGCGAAAACGATCCTGGCTCGGGTGGTCTCCAGAAATTCCTCACCTCATTCAACGCGCCTCGTCAGCTACAGATTACAGCGCGGTTGACGTTCTAAGAACCCAGCCACACGAGCTGGCAATCCGTCCGCCGGCTCGTATCCCCACACTCGAACAGAATCTGTCAGAGATCGAACAAGAGCTTCGAGATCCGGGAATCTGACCTTCGATAGCAGGGGCCTGACGGGGTCAGATCCCGTTGCACATCGAGCTATCCCGACTGGGAATGGAGCCTTACTGGTGCAACACAGCAGCTCAAAATCATCTCCGCCAGGGCCCTCGCGCTGTCCCATCCAGCGCCCGCTTAACCTTGTTGCATGCGCGCGTTGGGTTTTTGCCGCTGCGATTATGGCTGTCGGTGTCGGAGTATTGACTGCATCTGCGCAAACGCGCACCGCCCTTAGCAATGCCACGGCGCTGTATGCGCGTGTGATCCGCCTGTCTTACAACTCAAATCCGTCAAAGAATGGAGGTCTCGTAGCAAGTGTCGCTGCCTTTCCCGGGGGACGTGCGGAAGAAGACATTTACGCGAGCGCCAATGGAACCAGCTTCACGCAGATTGGCACAATTCACGACGCCGACTTTGCCGGTGGACTTTGTTGCGGTACGCTGTTTGAATTGAACCGCCAGGTAGGTAATCTGGCGGCAGGGACACTCCTCTGGGCGGGCTCTCTCGGGCAGTCCTCGACAACGCAGCCCATGCAAATCAAAATCTACCAGAGCTCCGATCAAGGAACTACCTGGTCGTATCTTTCGAACTGCACTACCGCGCCGGGTGTGCACAGTGCGGTGGGCGTGGACGGGTTGTGGGAGCCTGAGTTCACGATTGCCACTGACGGTGCGCTGGTATGTTTCTACTCAGATGAGACGCAGGCGGGATACAGCCAGTTGATTCATGAGATTCGGTCCTATGACGGCATCAACTGGCAGAACCCAACTTACGTCATCGCAAGTACGAAGTCGTCCGATCGGCCGGGCATGGCGGTGGTGACGCTTCTGCCGAGTGGAACCTACTTCATGACCAATGAATACTGCGGCACGGGGGGATGTAGCGCGTATTTCAGAACCTCCACCGATGGCTGGAACTGGGGCAATGCCACTAACATGGGAACGCGCGCCGTCACGGCTTCCGGACAATGGCTCGAGCATGCGCCGTACAACACGTGGAGCCCTTCGGCTGCTTCGGTCAACGGTACGATCCTGCTCGTCGGGCAGATGATGTACGACCCGTCAGGCTCCGTCTCCGCGAGCAACGGCATCACCATCTTCACCAATCACTCCGCCGATGGTTCGGGCACGTGGAGCACGATGCCGGCGCCGGTGCAGGTTCCCACGGCCTTTGGCAACTACTGTCCGAACTACTCATCACCACTCCTACCGTCGACGGATGGAAGCAGCGTCCTTGAATTGGCCTCGGACTATGTCGGTACCATTTGCACAATGTTCTATGGATCCGGCCCAATCCTTGCGGGCGTGGTTACACCAGCTATTACGGTGGCGTCGGCAGCATCGACTGTAACGGCCTATCCGTTGCAGGTGACGGTCAACGTAGGCGGAAGTGGTACGTTGCCCGCGCCGGCGGGAGCCGTGACGCTCAGCTCCGGAAGCTATTCGGCAACCCAGGCGCTTGTCGGCGGTTCAGCGTCCTTCTCGGTTCCCGGGCCGTTGAGTTCCGGAGTGGCAACGCTCACCGCGACTTACTCTGGCGACTCGAATTACACCAGCGGCACAGGCTCTGCCTCGGTCACCATCAATGTTCCGGTGCCGACATTTTCTATAAGCGCGACGGCAGTTTCGGTTATCCCCGGTGCTACAACGGGCAACACATCGACGATTGCTCTGACGCCAACCGGCGGTTTCACAGGCAGCGTGACATTGAGCGCTGCCATATTCTCCGGTCCGGTAAATGCAGTTGCCCCGCCCACCTTTAGCTTTGGTCCGACAAGCCCGATCCGCATTACGGGGGCGGGTTCGGGCAGCGCCACGCTCACGGTCAACACCACGGCCTCCACCTCCGCGACGATTGCGCCTCCGACGCAGCCCACCCGTTTACGCCGCACGTCTGGCATACTTGCCCTAGCAGGGTTACTGTTTGTGGTGGTTCCGAGACCGCGCATTCGCCGCCATCTGCGAATCTACACAGGCTTGACCCTTGTGTGTCTCTGTGCGGGGCTGACCGGATGCGGCGGTAACTCCGTCGCGGCAACAACCGTGGCGGGAACCACGCCCGGCAATTATCTCGTGCAGATTACCGGTACCTCTGGCAGCCTTACCGCAACCTGTAATCTGGCACTTACTGTTCAGTAGCGCCGAACCGGGCAACCTTCCCTGTATGTTTGTTGACTTAGTTTGTTGTGAATAAGAGGAGAAGATTTCGGCATGACGACCGCCTTGGCAAGATCCGTTCTGCGCTCTTGTAGCGCTTGGCTCATTTTCGTTTTTCTTTGCGGATTGACGCCGCGCATGCACGGCCAGGAAGCGCGTTGGACAGAAGATCGCGCTAATCAATGGTATCAGCGGCAACGCTGGCCTGTAGGTGCTAATTTTCTGCCCTCGGGTGCCATCAACCAACTCGAGATGTTCCAGAAGGCGACGTACGATCCGGCGGAGATCGATAAGGAGTTTGGCTGGGCCGAGTCCGCTGGAATGACCACGATGCGGATCTTTCTGCACGATCTACTGTGGAAGCAGGATGAGCAGGGTCTCGAGGAGCGCCTCGACAACCTCCTTGGAATTGCTGCAGAGCACCACATTAAGCCGGTACTTGTGCTTTTCGATTCCTGCTGGGATCCCACCCCCCTGCTGGGCCCGCAGCATCCTCCGATACCCGGCGTGCACAACTCCGGATGGGTGCAGAGCCCGGGCATAGCTCTCGCAGATCCAGCCCAGTCAACACGACTCAGGGAGTATGTAACCGGTATTGTTGGCCGATTCTCGAACGACGATCGCATTCTCGCCTGGGATGTGTGGAACGAGCCGGATAACCCAGGCGGTGGAAATTACACGAACCTGCCCAACAAGGTACAGCTTGTCGAAGTGTTGCTGCCTCAAGTGTTCGAATGGGCGCGATCGGCTAACCCAACCCAGCCGCTCACCAGCGGCGTGTGGGGGCAACGCTCTTGGGACGACCCAAGCGCATGGACGCCGACCGAGCGGATTCAGCTTACTCAAAGCGACATCATCTCCTTCCATAACTATGGATGGCCGGAAGACTTCGAGGCGCGCATTGTGAGCTTGGAAAAGCTTCACCGCCCGATTCTATGTACCGAGTACATGGCGCGTGGTTCGGGGTCAACGATCGATACCATCCTTCCCATTGCGGCGCACCATCACGTCGGGGCCATTAACTGGGGGCTGGTTCAGGGGAAGATGCAAACTTATTTGCCGTGGGATAGTTGGCAAGTGCCATACGTAAACCGAAGGCCAGCCGTCTGGTTTCATGATCTGTTCTATCCGAATGGAACTCCCTACCGACAGCGTGAGATCGATATCATCCGTGAAGCTTCAAAAGAAATGAACAAGTAGCGGTTCTGGTGATTTCGGGACCGCGACCGCATCATTCATCTGCAGGTGAAATATGGTGATGGACCGAACTACATTGACCCGCCGAGACTTTGCGGGCATCGCGCTGAAGGTGTCGGCAGCGATGGCGCTGCCATCGCAACTGCTCAACGCGGTCGATGCGGGCGATGTGCGGAAGATTAGGCTCGCAGGAGGATCTCCGGTCGAAGTTCCTGCCAACTTTACCGGACTCGGCTATGAAATGCTTTCGGTATCTACGCCAGGATTGCTGAGCACTTCGAACCGTCGCTGCTTAGAACTGATCAAAGGGCTAGGGCCAGAGGGCGTGTTGCGCGTAGGTGGCATTGTGGCCAACTACACAAGCTACAAGCCCGATGGTGTTATCGCATATTATCCGAAGCGCACCGTGATCACGCGAGCAAGCCTGGAGCAGTTCGCCGAATTCCTGCACGCCACGGGTTGGACGGCAATCTGGAGCGTGAACTTTGCTCAAGGCAGTCTGGAGCAGGCTATAGACGAGGCGCGCGCGGTGTCCGCAGTTCTCGGTCCTCACTTGCTTGCGCTGGAGATTGGGAATGAGGTCGACAACTATGGAAAGAGCCAGCCATTTCGGACGCCACCATACAAATACGCCACTTATCGCAAAGAATTTGAGCTGTGGCACGCTGCAATTGCCAGGGCTGTTCCGGCCGTCCGGTTTGCAGCTCCGGACACGGCAAGTTCGGTGGATTGGGTGGAGCGCATGGCTCAGGATGCGCGTGGTCAGGTGCAGCTGTTAACGACGCACTACTATCGCAACGCGCAGGCACGCGGCAGTGCGGAACAACTGATGCTGCCCGATCCGCGGCTAAAGAAAATCGCTCAGCGTTTGCAGATCGCGGCGCATCAAAGCGGCGTCCCGTGGCGCATGTGCGAGATGAACTCCTTCTCCGGCGGCGGTCGTCCCGGTGTGAGCGACTCTTTCGTGGGCGTCGTTTGGACGCTGAACGTAATGCTGTTCTTGGCACAGTTAGGATGCGCCGGGGTTAACATGGAAACCGGCATGAATCAACTCGGATTCATCAGCTCCTATTCACCAGTGCAGGACAACGGTACGGGCCTTAATACAGCCGGCGTTCCCTACTACGGCATGCTTGCCTTTGCCACCGCCCTTGCAGGCTGTCACCAGATGTTTCCTCTTGAAGCGGCGAGCGACGATCCCTCTTTCGCTGCCTATGTTCTGGGCTCAGACGGAAGCCCACACAACGTCGTTGTTGTGAATACGGATCCGTTGATGGAAACGCATGTTTCTGTGGCGGACCTCGGCCTTCCACGTGCTTCCCTGCTCCGTCTCCTCGCACCCTCCCTGTCAAGCACCCAGAACGTGACGTTCGGAGGTGCTGAGGTGGACACCTCAGGTCATTGGCAGCCAACAACTAAAGAAAGGGTGCGTGGCACACAGATTTCTGTACCGGCCATGAGCGCTGCGGTTCTGATTCGGGATAGGTAGCAAGCCGCTCGCTGATCGCGGAAGATGTCTTCCCGGATAAGTAACCAACACACGGTAGGATTACTGAAAGGCGGGACACGTGAAGGCTTCTTTACCATTATTCTATATTTTCGTCTGATGCGGTTGGCTACTGGAGGACTCAAAGTGGAGCGAGGCGAGATCACAATTGGCCAACATTTCAGTTGGAAACCAGTGGGTAGTATCCAGATGGCGGAAAGGGCAATCGTCACGGGTGTCCGCTCCGATCGTCAGGAGGGTCTCGCGCCCGAGGTTGAAGAGTACGCCGCTTTCTGGATTGAAGCTCGATCCGTGGGCAGATCTTCTCAGAAACCCTTTACCATCATGGTAGGAACGGACGGGAAGAATTATGTCGACGGAAGCGAAGTTTCGATCTATCAGGAAGCGCCGTAGTCTTAAGGACAACAAGCGAGGTTGAACTTCATCATCGATAGCGATTGAAACGTGCATCCGTGTTACTCAAAGAGCCGCGTGGCGTTTACGTCCGCCGATCCCGCTTGGATTTCGTCCCATTTCCTCTGTCAGTACTGCCATTGCGACTGTTCGCAATGATCATTGCCACGCTCGGACTTGGCACGTCGCTTGAGTTCGTATCCGCTACTCTGATGTACGTCTAGAGCCGAGAGTTCGCGATCATTTAATTAGAAGTTTGGTGTTGCCATCTATCTGAGCGGATTGGCGGATCGCATGGTCGGTCCTAAAGGACCTTGATAGATGCATACGGGCCAAACCTCACGTTTGTGTTACGCCTCACGTTAATGTAGGTATTTCCGCCTCCGTAACCCGCCGTGTATTCGTGCGGGGGATCCGCATGACTTGTCGCCTTTTCAGATCAATCGCCTTTGATTCCAGGCAGGATGGAAAAGGAAGCGCTTACATTTATCGGATGACAGTAATCCCAATAGCAGCTGAGTGTCAAATAGAAATTGGAAAAAGGAACAGTAATAGGTCCAGCAGGTTGCGATTTTGATGTCGAGTAAGTTCGTCTATGGATAGCAATAAAATGCGCTAAGTAATCTCATTCGGGGCTCGCGCGCGACGCATGGCCAGTGAGGCTGCTGTCCTATTCAATTCGAACCCGTACTCTCGGACAACGCGCATCACTGCGGCGCGAGTCTCCTCACTGTGATTTCCTTTGTTGTGTAGGACGCGCGATACCGTGGAAATTGAAACCCCAGCTTTGCGAGCAACTTCGTCGATTGTGAGCCTAACTCCAATTGATCCTGTGGAGTTTTCCCCGGTTCCCTCTTCAACTAGTTGTCCGAGAATTCTGTGAAATTGATCCCAAACGGCCCGCTTTTTTATGCGAAGGCGAGTTGCAATTTCGGTATCGCTAGTGCCACTTGCCAATAAGTCAAGAAGCTCAGTGTCCGAAGAAGAGAGGCGAGCACGCGGCGTGCACTCAGCAAAACGAGCCGCGATATAAGGAGGGATATAGAGTTGGCCGCAAGTTACTGTACGAATCGCGTCGAGTATTTCCTCATCTGAACTCGCCTTGAGCAAATATCCGTCAACCCCTGCCATGATTGTCTGGTAGATGTCTTCATCGGTTTCGAAACTGGTCAATACGATGATTTTGGGAGCATCCGCAAATTGCTTAATCGCTTGCAATGTTTCCAGGCCGCTCATCCCCGGCATACGCAGGTCGAGCAGCAACACATCAATGTGCGACTTCTTGATTGAAGCCAATGCCGCCGTACCGCTTGGCACACCGCCGACAACCTCCAATTCAGGGTAGCAACTCAACATGCTTACTAGTCCTGCCCGAACAACAGGGTGATCGTCGGCGATCAGGAGGCGGATCTGTTTAGCGTTTGCCATATCGCGGACTCATTTGTGCCTGTGATCTCTAATATACGACAGAGAGAACAGCCAAAAGGGCTCGGGATTGCATGGCGCTGCGATGGTGATAGTTGAACCGCCGTCGTTACTTTCAATTTGCAATCTCGCCTTGACTCCTTCAGCTCGACGGCGCATGCCCGTGAGCCCAAATCCTTCGGATTCCTCATTTGGGTGAAAACCTCGACCATCATCTGCCACCACCATGACCAATTGAGAACGTTGATAGTCGATCACTAAGCTTAGGTGTTTAGCGTGACTATGTTGAACTGCGTTAGATATGGCCTCCTGTCCAATCCGGAAAAGGGCGTCGGCAATGCGCACTGGCAGTTTGCGTGGTTGCCCGGCAATTTCCGTTTTGAAGTTCATCGAGCTTCCGGCGGTCATTCGGTTGCCCACCTGGCTCAAAGCATCGGGAAGGCCGCGTTTCTCCAGCACTTCCGGTCGGAGCGAGGCAAGGCTGCGGCGTGCGTCATCGTGGCTGTGACGTACCAAGTCACAAGTTTCCTGCAACTCCTCTCTTAGCTTCCCTACGTTTATAACCTCGTTTTCCCGAAGGGTCCGATTGCGAATTGCGCGAAGTTTGAAGTCCAGTCCAGCAAAGCTTTGTGCCAGGGTGTCGTGCATCTCGTGCGCGAGGCGCTCCCTCTCCTTCAGTACGGCGGCACGGCGGCGCTCGTCGGCATGGCTGTAGAGAACGTGAATGAGAAAGCCTAAAGCCAGCAGTCCAATAGCCATGAGCACAAGATGTTTGCCAGTCCACCAAGGCGGGCCCGAAAGCACCTCCACATCATCGGGTGATCGTATGACCAATGCGAAGGGGACTTTGTTCTGGGTAAAGGCTGAACCGATAAGGCAGACCCCTCGTAAGCGGAGGACGCTGTCTTCCTTCAGTTGGCTAAAGCGCGCAGCAGCCTCCCGGGAGTTGGAGATTGCGTAGAACCGTTGTTGGCCTCCACTGAGATCAAAACGGACGATCGAGTCACTCACGGGGGATTTTGAGTCGAGTCTGCCTTCGACCTCTACAAACATGCCATCGTAGCGTCCCATTGCTGCCTGGAGAGGAGTAATTGAGAGAGCAGGGACCGGAACGACTCCGCCCATGCTGCGCTCGGTTGCATCCTCAATGCGAAGACTCAACTCCTCAAGATGGGCGTTACCTGTAATTTCGACTTCATCGCCGAGTTTTAGATTGGTTTCGTGTGCAAACCATACCTCTGCCCCGGCGGTTCCATCCTGAATGAAGACATGCGGGGAGGTCAGGGTAACTGTTCCACGCACTGTAACTTGAACAGGTTGAGTTACGGCTAGTAGACGAAGGTTGCTGATTGGCTCAAGGATTTCCGGCACAGTTGCTAAATTCTTTAGCAATTCGGCGTCCTGCTGAATTCCGTAGGTTCGCGGATAGGGCCCCTGGCTTGTGGGATAAAGGGAAGGGACCGTTGGTCGTTGCGGTGCCGGCCCAAGCCCGGCCGTGCTTTTCAGACTGTGTACCTTCACGTTGCGCCATATGCCGCCGGATGCGACTACGCGGACGCCAACCTTTCCGGAGCGGGCACAGTTCGAATCATAGGCAGAAGTGTGGACACTGTTTCCGGTGCCCAAATCAGTTGCCGAAGCCCAGATCGTGCATCCAACGGCGGACAAGGTGAGGTGGTACCAGTGGTTGGGGGCAACTCCCTCAGGCATGCTTACGGGAGGAAATTCGAGCCAACCGTATTCTGCTCGTCCCAAGACTAGGGATTGATCATCGATTCGGAGTCCGGCGTAGTATCCGTTGTAGGAGTCCACACCGTCCCCGATCTCACTTGCGCGAATTACGAGGCCGGCATCGCCCCGTCCCAGTAATTGGACATCAGCTTCGGCCTCGTAGTTCGTCCAGTACGGAGAGCCGGTAATCAGCTTAGCGCCACGCTCATCGGAGTCACTGCGCAGTGAACCGTTCACGATGTTCCAACTCCCGCCAAATTCTTGCCATTCATTCAGTTGTGCCTTGTCAAAGCGATCGTGATAAGGGAGCCCGCGACCGGAACTGCGAAAATACAATAGAGCGACGAAACCAATGATCAGCGCGAGCGCAACAAGGGGTGCGGCGAATTTGATCCAGATTGATCGATGGACTTGAGTCACTGGAGTTCTCCCCTCCAGTCGTTGGTAATGAATGATTTCGTTTCGGGCGCGTCGACATTTGCCGCAGTAATCAGAATCGGGGAGAGTTTGATCATCTGCGGAGACTGATTTGCAGCCAATAACTCAACGGCCCGATAACCCATCTGATAGGTGTCCTCCGCTATGAGAGCATCAATTTGGTGCAGACGGACAGCGTTCGCAAGTTCAGCACTCTGCTGCACTCCAACCACCTTAACGTGATCCGTGAGAGAACGGCTCTTAAGAGCCAAAAAGGCTCCGACTGTCCCAAATGAATTGAGCGAAAATATAGCGTTGACGTTAGGATGCGAAAGTAACATCTGGTTCACGATCAGTTCTGAATCGATGTCGTTGTTTGCACCAGGGCGGCGTTCCACTATCGCCACACGTGGAAAATTCTCTTTCATGACAGAAACGAAACTTCTGAGAACGGAAAGAGAACCGAGTGATTGAGGATCGATTCCTACAACCGCAATTTCACCCTTGCCGTTCAGAATGCTTCCAATGCGCAGGGCCGCCATGCGACCCACCATTTCGTCGTCGTTGACGATGTAAGAGAGGTTCCGCTGGATCGGGAGCGGAAGTGCAGAACCCACAACAACGGTGGGTACTCCAGCAGCCAAGGCACGCTGAACAGGTATCATCAAAGCTCGCGACTCATCAGGTGCTAAGATAAGGCCCCTGCATCGCTCGTCGATGGCCCGGTCGACCATGCCGATCTGGAGTTGTACATCGTCTTCGCGAGTTGGTGCATTCCAGCGAATCCGGATCCCCGACTTGCGCGCAGCGAATTCGGCACCGGCGTGTTCGGCTTCCCAAAACATTGTTGAGGTCGTACGAGGAATGACGGCCACGACATTTGGCCTGGAACCGCACGACAGAAGCGCGACGGTCGCAACTGTTAAGCCAACCAGGAAAGCCGAGTTCGGAAACAGTTTGGGTCCACGCATCATTGATCGGACGGGTGGGCGAAGCACAAGTTGGTAACGGACCGAATTTATACCAAGTCCATACGTGGCCAAAAAAATACCCTTGACAAGGATCATCTGGTGAGGGTAGTGTGCGTGTCAAGTTTTATGGAAGCGCTTCCAAAAACGTGAAATCCAGGGTTTCTTAACAAAGGACCCTTTTTTTGGGGCTCTCGGTGGAAGCGCTTCCATGGCTTTCGAGTTTCGTAAGTTTCCGCATTCCCTGCGGAGCTACGTTAGGGAGGAAATGATGAATTCCAGTTATTTAAGAGGCAATGTCCTGCGATTCGAAATCTTCGCGCGTATGGCGATCGCCATTTGCGCCGTGCTGTCGCTCTTCTCCAGTGGCGTATGGGCCCAGGAGTATCGAGCAAAGCTGACCGTTACGGTTCAGGACAGCTTAGGCGCGGTCGTGCCAGGCGCAGCAATGGAACTGGTGAGGGGAAGTACGAAGAGCGCAACCACTGCAAAAACTGACGCAACGGGCAACTACACATTTCAACTACTGGAGCCTGATACCTACAGCGTTAAGGCGTCGGCTTCCACGTTTAATCCCTCCGAAGTGACCGGAATCGCTCTGCAGTCGTACGCTTCAACCAGTATCACGGTCGTCCTGAAACCGGCCTCTGCGACGTCGGAAGTGACAGTGACCGCGCAGGGAGCGCTATTGGAAACAGAGAGCGCTTCGCGCGCATGGAACATCGAAACTCAACAGGTCCAGGATTTGCCTATTCTGAATGGCAATCCGGTAACTCTGGGCGGAGACCTTCCCGGAGTCTATATGAGGCCTCTAGGGATTTACACAGATCCCTGGACGGTAACTTCTCAATACTTGATTAATGGCGGCCTGATGTACCTCAATGAATTCCAAATTGACGGAAGCCCAAATGACGCAGAACTGGGGGGTAACAGCTATGCGTACACGCCGCCAGCTCTGTCCACGAAAGAATTCACGGTCAGCTCGAACAACTACGATGCTCAATACGGTCACACTAGTGGCGGCGTAATCAATCTCACCACCATGTCCGGCGGTGAAAAGTATCACGGGATTGGGTGGGGTTCGTTCCGCAGAACAGATTGGAACGCAAATACTTATCAAAACAAGTATCAAAACGCGGTCCACAACACGAATGCCAATGGTACGCCATTTAACACGCAAACTCAGCTGGGGTTCCAAGTAGGCGGTCCGGTCAGGATACCGCACCTGATCCCAATGTCGAAGCGATACAAGCCCTACTTCTTCTTCGCCTATGATCACTACACCGAGTTACTTCCGCGGGGACTCCTGCTCTCTTATCCAACTGCGAAGATGCGTGCGGGCGATTTTTCTGAACTTATGCCCTATGGAGTAACAATCAATGACCCGACGACTGGCCACCTGGCTAGCAACGGTGATTGGGTTCGCGATCCATTCCCTGGAAATATCATCCCAACGGGCCGCCTCAACCCTATCGCACAGAACATCGCTAAACTCTTGCCCGCTGTTGGTAATACACCCGCAGGTCAGCGGCCCGGCACTGCGAACCTGAATCTGCCAAACAATTACTTTAATTGGCATGATCGGAATTTTCTGGGTCGATTTGATTTCGATGTCGCGGACAAATATAAGTTCTATTTGCGTCCATACTATAGCACTTGGTCCGAAGTCAGTAATGCTGGCGCCATCACCGGACCAGGCGAAGCCGGCGGCAATTTCTCCCGCGTGCCGAAAGGCTTTCTCGTGGATTTTATCGATACTATCAATCCAACCACTGTGTTTAATGTCCGCTACGGCTACACGCATTTTGGAATTCCTTGGACGAGTCCCGAGAATTCAGGAATAGACCTCACGGCGCTAGGCTATCCATCGGTGTTCGTGAATTCGCTTCAGACGCCGAAGTTTTTCGGTGATTACGGCTTCCAGAATTACAACGGAATGGGTTGGTTTGCCAATGACGAGAACACGGGCAACTATACGATCGAAGGGAACGTCACCAAGACAATGGGCCGGCATCAAGTTCATCTTGGATGGGATGTGCGACTGACTCACTTTACCTTTGTCAATAATGGAACATTTAATTTCACCAGCAATAGCGACTTTACCGATTCAGATTTCAACAACAGTGCGTCCCAGGCTACGAGTGGGGACGGCTTCGCTACCTTTTTGCTGGGCACTCCATCTACTGGAAGCGCGAACATTTTCGCACCTTTCAAGATGTCAAGCTGGTATCTCGCCCCGTGGATTCAGGACGATTATAAAGTCAACAATAAGCTGACGATCAATTTTGGGTTCCGGTACGACGTGTTGACGGCTCCTGTAGAGAAGAACAACGCGCTGAACATTGGCTTTTATCCCAACGTTCCCAATGCTGTTCAGGCACAAATCCCAACCAGTGCATATTCTCTGCTTCCGCAGACGTCTAATCTCACCGGCGGTCTATTGTTTGCCGGCGTGGATGGTAATCCAAGGTCTCCGTTCCCCACTGTCTTTCACAATATCCAGCCCCGTTTTGGGTTTGCTTGGCAGGCGCTCGACCGACTGGTAATTCGAGGCGGATACGGGCTGTTCTATACGAACTTCCAAGACAACGCCTTTATTCAGCAGAACGGATTCTCCCAGACTTCTCCACTCATCACCTCGAACGACGGCGGCCGCACTCCGATTCCAAACGTGCTCAGCAATCCCTATCCGAACGGCGTTGCTCAGCCGACCGGCTCTTCGCTTGGCACGCTGACAGGCATCGGAAAGGGCCTGACCGTGTACAACCCCAACTACAAAATACCCTCGGCGAACGAGTTTTCGTTCGGTTTCCAATATCGCGTTCTGAACAACGCTGTTATTGACGCTGCATATGTCGGGAATCGCGAGATTGGGTTTGATGGAGCAACGGGTGGACAGAACCTCCCGGCTGGTTACCCGGACGCCGCTTCGGATGGCAATCCGGTGCCGTGGAGTTTCATCAAGCAGTGCGATGAAATTTACGGGCAGGGAAATATGAATCTCTGTCAGGCACAACAACCCAATCCGTTCCAGAACGTCCCTGCATTTAAAGGGACAGGTTACTACTCAGCTTCAACTGTCGATGCCTACGATCTCAATCGTCCCCATCCAGAATTCCAAAACGTTGAGCTTCTGGGATTAAATAATGGAAAAAGCTGGTACAACGGGCTGCAACTGGCCTATACGCAGCACATGACTCATGGCGTTTCGTTTGGCGTGAATTATGTCTGGTCAAAACAAATAGAACAGTTTGGATGGATGAGCCAGGCACTGAACATACCGCAGAGAAGCCCGTATTACCTTGGCCTGGCGCATGTGTTCAAGACATTCGGTGTATTTCAACTTCCGATCGGTCGCGGGAAGCTCTTAAACACTCCGAATCGGGCCGTGGATATGATCGTGGGTGGATGGGAGTTCTCTCCGGACTTCACGGTAGAAAGTGGAGAGCCTGCCACCTACCCGTCAAATGCTATCCCTCTTCCACACAACAAGTTCATAGGCAAACCAGACTGGAGCAAACCACAGGTGCGCGCTTGGGGAGGATGCGTACTTCAATACGTTCCTGGTGGAGCGCCGGCGATCCCGGGTGGAACGACAGGTACAACCGCTCAACAATGCGGTACGGACCCGGCCAACTACGATTGGTTGGAGGTTACAACCCTGCCGTTCGAACGGGCCATGCCATTCACTTCCAGTTTGATCCGAATGAAGCCAACCATTGCGTCCGATGCCGCGATTCAGAAGAGCTTCACTATTCGAGAGGACATCAAGGCAACAATACGCCTGCAAGCGACAAACGTTCTCAATCATTTCAACATTCTGACTGGGCGTTTCGATGTCAACCCGAACGATCCTCCCAATCTGTTTGGGACGATTATCAAGGGGCAGACTCCCTCAGCAGATGCTCCGCCGCGAAACGTAAACGTTCAGTTCAGAGTTAGCTTCTGAAACGTATGACGGCATGGCGGAATGAGCCGCCATGCCGTCATGGTTCTTATGCCAACTCCTTGGGCATACCGGGTCGGACAGCGCGATACATCTTAGCTGAATCGAGAAAAGGACTTTATCTTGATGCCGAACTTCTTAGGGAAACGGTTGTATCCCACGCTTCTGTGCTTGATTGTTATAACCGTCGCACTGCTACACACCCGTGCAGTCCATGCGCAAAGTACCAAAGATATTCTGTGGGGGCCAACGATAGTCGCGGACGATCCCCCTAGCTACAAAGATCAAGGACTTGACGCCCGGAAGTTCAATGCGGGCACCTTCGGCGATGATTACCCGCGTGCCGTTCGCCTGACTGACAGCACATGGCTCCTGGTGTTTACAACATATGTCCCGGGGGATAGCGGATATCTCCTGAATCGCAAAGGAGGAAACGTACTCGTCGTTTTGCAGAGTAAGGATCGGTGTCAAACCTGGAAAAAGCTTTCGACCATCGCTGATCCCGGCAGGGACATGGACAATGGCGAAATGCTTCAGTTGCCGAACGGAGATGTTCTGCTCGCGGCGCGCTCCGTGCGGTGGCAGGAATCGTACCGACTTCCAGTTTACAGGAGCAGTGATTTTGGCTTGACTTGGAAGCGGATCAGCGAAATCGACGCGAATGAAGGCAAGCCAGGCGCTCTGGGGAATCCGGACAAGGGGGTCTACGAACCGCACTTTTATCAGATCAACCCGACAGTTCTTGCTGTTATGTATTCAACCGAAAAGCATGTCACCGAATCGCCGTCCTTCAGCCAGACTGTAGCAGAGAAGATCTCGACCGACGGCGGGCGAACTTGGGGAAATGAAATATGGGTTGCATCCGGCGACGCTGCAGATCGGCCGGGTATGCCGGTTTGGACCAGAATGAAAGATGGGAGATACATCGTGGTCTACGAAGTGGGTGGTCCGAAGAATTACCCCATCTACCGCAAATTCTCGGAGGACGGCATTCATTGGGATTCAGGCCTGGGCACTCCCGTTCAGATCCAAAAAGGAGCGCCCTTCGTCGTAGGTCTCTCTGATGGAACCCTCATTCTCACATCCAACAATCATCGAGTGTCGATCAGCGAAGATTTTGGGAAAACATGGAGAGCTGTTTCGGACGCGTTTCCGGGTGGAATGGACGAGGCGTTATTCTCGTCGATCTACCAGACCGATCCGGAACATATGGCTTTGATGACCGGCCGCGCACGCCCGAAGGGCGGGCGTTTGATTGCAATTCGGCTTGGGGCGTTATACGTCGAAAGGTAGGCCCACCCTGCAAGCTTCTATTCGACGGGAGTTCATTTACTTGAATCAACCCTTACTTTGGCGGCTAATCCGCTGACTGGTGGAATTTTACTCGAACTGCAGCGAAATCCGCAGGTGATGCCGTGAGGCTGTTAAAGTTGCGTCAGGTCGTGACAAATGGAAAGCCTTTATGTCCCCATCGGGATCCAGGAGTAATTCATGTCCTCTTTTCAGCACTGCGGCAAAATGTTCCATCGGAGTGTCTTGAGTCAGTTTCTATGCATTGTCGTACTGGGCTGCTGCGTGCCGAGTACTGCAGCACAAGATTCCCGTTGGACAGAAGATGAGGCCCGAGTCTGGTACTCGAAACAGCCATGGCTGGTCGGAGCGAACTACATTCCTTCCGACGCAATTAACCAATTGGAAATGTGGCAGGCCGCGAGCTTCAATGCCGCGGAAATCGACCGAGAACTCGGATGGGCGCAGAGCATCGGCATGAACACCATGCGGGTGTTCATGCATGATCTTCTTTGGGAACAGGATGCAGACGGGTATAAGCAGCGCATCGACCAGTTTCTTACGATAGCGAGTCGGCATGGGATCAAACCAATCTTTGTCATCTTTGACTCATGCTGGGATCCTTTCCCGGTACTCGGTCCGCAGCACAAGCCAACGCCCGGCGTCCATAACTCCGGATGGGTGCAGAGCCCCGGAGAACGCGCCCTCGAGGATCCGCATCAGGTTTCTCGTCTCAACGCATATGTGCAAGGCCTCATTGCCGCCTTTGCGAGCGACTCACGCATTCTGGCATGGGACCTGTGGAACGAACCGGATAACTCGAATGCCATTGCATATGGTCCAGTCGAAGCAAAAGACAAAACAGTCCTCGTCGAGAATCTGCTTCCTAAGGTTTTTGCGTGGGCAAGAGATGCTCACCCGGTTCAACCGCTAACGAGCGGTGTATGGAGCGGTGACTGGTCAAATCTTGACCTGATGACTCCGGTGGCGCGCATCCAAGTCGAGCGATCAGATATCATCACCTTCCATAATTACGGCTGGCCAGAAGAGTTCGAGAAGCGAATCAAAGAACTGCAACAGTTTCACCGTCCTATTGTCTGTACTGAATATATGGCCCGCGGTGCAGGAAGTCTGTTCGAAACCATTCTGCCAATCGCGAAGAAATACAACGTTGGGGCCATCAACTGGGGGCTTGTGGCGGGGAAGACACAAACGTACCTCCCGTGGGATTCCTGGCAACGTCCTTATGTTACGACTTCTGCGCCGGTGTGGTTCCACGACATCTTCTACCCCGATGGCAAACTGTACCGCGCGTATGAAGGCGAACTCATTCGGCGGTTGACATCAAAGCCCATGTCGAACAACGGTCAATAGATCAGCTATCCCATGCACTTTCTCAAAGGAACGAAACGATGAATCGTGTATCCGCGATTTGATTTGCGGCATAGTCATTTCTTGTTCAGTGGGACTGCGGGCGCCGATCCCGCCGGAGTTACAGTGACCAACGCCATGTGGAGGAGGATTACCGTCCATCGTCTGCAACTGAGAGACGGGTATGTCGTCAGGAGCGATACTCGATCGCCGAAAGATCGTCCTACGAAATCGGCTATGAATACGGTGTTACTGAGAGAAAAAGGCAGGGGTCAAGAGGCAGAGACCGCTCATACACGGTGACACTGCTTCGCCTTGCGCAGGCTCCCCGCAGAGACAGAGGTCATTCCGCCCCACCTTTCGCGCCTCGGTCCGCCACATCCCGCCGCACCCACTCATCAAAGATTTCCACAAGAAATCGTCCCAACTGTTCCGGCTGGACAGAGCGCTCCGCTACAGAATTGCCGGACTGCAGATACAACGGCCGCTTACCGCCTACGCGCGATCCCAATTCCAGGCTTGCAATTGGAATCAGGTCAGCGTTCACCCGTTCAACGATTGGGATGAACTGCATTAACCCTGTACCGAGCACGTCACGAAAGAAGCGATATAGCTCAAGCGCGTGCCCCACGTTGCCCGCATGCACCGTGCATAGGATGTTGCAATCCACGTCGTGCTTCTTCAGAAGCTCCCAGCCGCGCATCACTTGATCGAACGTCCCTTTGCCACCCTTGTCCACGCGATATTTGTCGCGCAACTTGCCTGGCCCATCTACGCTTATGCCTACCAAGAACCTGTGCTCCTTCAGAAACGCGCACCACGCGTCATCTAGCCGCGTGCCGTTGGTTTGGATGCTGTGCTCCACTTGCTGATTAGGCCGGCGATACTTCGCAACCAGCTCCATCATGCGCCGGAAGAACTCCAGCCCCATTAGCGTCGGTTCACTCCCCTGGCACGCCACAGAAACTCGATCCGGTTGCGATTCAATCAATTGCCGGATATAAATCTCCAGCAGATCGTCTGCCATGCGAAAGTCGCTCTCCGGATACAGTGCTTCCTTCGGGAGAAAAAAGCAGTAAGTGCAGTTAAGGTTGCACACCGCTCCGGTCGGTTTCGCCAGCACGTGGAAATAAGTGGGTATACGGTCAGTCGGTGCTGGGTTTAATGAATCCATCGAGGCAATCTGCCAAATCCTCCCTCTCACAATCTTAAGGCTTCCAGCCATCAGCATTTCGAGGACAACTACAATATTTTCTCGCAAATGGAAACCAAGAAGTATCTTTGCACAGGCGCACAGTCAACCGGTTCTGGCCGACGATGCCGGCCAACCAGGCGGGGAAATCGGCAGTATCCTAGGTAGCCAACGCTATCTCAACATATACTGAAGCAGCGAACGGAAGATCATGGACATTCAGCAAGTCGCAAAGCGGGCAAAGGTTTCAACAGCGACGGTTTCCCGTGTGTTGAACGGAACGCCGAACGTTAGTGAAGAGACTGCGGCCCGAGTTCGTAAGATGATCGCGAAATTGAATTATGTACCGAACAACCACGCCCGCAACCTGCGGATGGGCAGTGCCCGGATGTTCGGGCTCATCGTTTCAGATATCAATAATCCGTTCTTCCCCGAGTTGATCGATGCGTTTGAAGCACTGGCCTCGCAGCACGGAATAGACGTTATCTTTATGCACACGAATTACGATCCACAGCGGCTACAGAGCTCCATCAGACGCATGGTGGAGCGAAATGTGGACGCAATTGCGGTGATGACTTCGGAAGTCGATGAAAAGGCCTTGGAGATGGCTTCGGCACATGTGCCATTGGTGCTGATGAACCAACCTGCATTTGCAAAGCTCTATAGAAACGTTCCCGTTGAATACGCGACTGGATTCAAGGAAGCGCTGGAGCATCTTTTATCCCTGGGACACTCGGACATCGCCTTCATTGCTGGTCCTTCTACTCTCAGCTCCGCAAAACGCAGATATCAGGAATGGGAGCTCGCGATGAAGCGGCACAAGCTGCGCGTGCGACTGCAATGGGTTGTAACGGGCGATCTGCGCGTCCAGGGCGGAGAGCGAGCTATGCAGGAGCTGATGTCCATGTCGCCGCGTCCATCTGCGGTACTCACATCGAATGACCTGATGGCCGTGGGCGCACTCCAGGCGGCCTTGCATGCGGGGCTGAGAGTTCCGGCAGACGTTTCCATCATCGGCTTCGATGATCTGCCGATTGCGAGTATGGTTATGCCACAACTTACGACCATCCAGCTGGCCCGGCGAGAGATTGCGGCACAGGCATTCACAAGTCTGCTGCTGGCCACGCGCGATGACATCAGGACAGAGTGCGAAGTCGTACACCCGCACTTGGTGGTGCGTAAGTCGACAGGTCGGCGGAGCTCCAAATAGCATCAGAAAATCCGGGCCGGATCTCATTTCGAGCCTGCCCGCCTTCGGGCTCCAGTGCTCAGACTTGCCTTAGAAAGTAAATGTGCCTCCAACCTGAATGATGCGTGCCGCATGCTGGGTGCTGGTGATTCGACCGAAGGAAGAACCGGCGTTTACACCCGAATTGGGGTTTGCAAACTGTGTGTGGTTCCAGGCATTGAAGAACTCTCCCCGGAGCGTGAACTTCATCTCGCGAAACATGGTGAAGGATTTGTGAGCTCCAAGATCCCAATTATTTAGACCGGGGCCGTTTATGCCATCGAACTGGAGGTTACCGAATGCGTCTCTCGCCTGGACTCCATTCACCGTGGGCAACTTTCCGTTGACTAGATTAACGGGATCGAGAGCGGGATCGACGTAACAGCCGCCATTCGTTTCATTCTGGAAAACTCCGTTTACGAGTTGATTCGAGAACCAATAGTGACCATTTGACCGAATGTCCTTGCTTACAAGCTGGGTGCGCCCATTACAGTATTGGTTGACTCGAATCTGACCGGGAGACCAAGCGGTGCTGTTTGGAGCGGTGATAGTGAACGGAAGCCCGGCCTGCATCGTTCCGATCGCATCGAAGCTCCAGCCTCCAACCATTTCATCAAGAGCCCAGTTCATGTTGGCTCCAAAGTGCTTTCCGCGACCCACGGGGAGATCTACGACTGCGCTGACGATGAAAGACTGAGGAATGTTCGAAGTCGTCTGACCGTAGTCGCATCCAGGCAGGCAGCTTCTCCGTTGATTTACCGTGCCATTGCTCCCCTGCTGAGCGGCGGCAAGTGCTTTCGCCCAAATGTAATTCGCCATCAGGCTGATCCCGTGTGAGTACTGCCGCTGAAATTTGACGAGAAGCGCGTTGTAGTTTCCATATCCGATACTGTCCACCTCTTGCATGTAAGTGTACTTGCCGTTGTATGGGTTGTTGGAATCGAGGCATAGAGACGAACCCGGAGCGGAACAGTCGAAGGGATTCCAGTTGATCGCCAGATGGTGTGACTCGTTGCCGAGATAGCCCACATCCAGTAGATACTTCGAGGCAAAGGTGTGTTGAATGTCCAGATTCCACTGCGCTACGTATGGGGAACGGTTCTTTTCGCTCAGGTACTGAAGTGGGCCCGTAATAGCATTGGCCTGAGCTTGTGTGATCTGCCCAACGGTTACGCTGGGCATCGCGTTCACACCGAGCACGTAAGTAGGAAGACCCTGAGTGTTCGAGACGGCGTTATTGATGGTGATGATCTGCGAGACGATGGAGTACTGAGCGTTCACGTCTTCCTGGCTGGTGTAATAAAGGCCCCAGCCGGCACGAATCAGCGTGTCTTTCAATCCCTTCGGTTGCCAGCTAAAGCCGACGCGAGGCGCCCAATTCGTCGTGGTCATCGGAAATACTTCCGGGTTCATTTGGCCGAGTGCCGCAAATGTCGGGATGCCTTTGACGAAGTCAAATCCATGAATCAGATTTCTGTCCGGCCCGCTGGGATTGGGAGCTGTAGACCCGTACCAAGCTAGCGCGATATTTGCGGTGAAGTTCGGGGTTACCTTCCAGGTGTCCTGGATGTAAGGCTCTGCCATAGTCCAACGGAAGTGCGTACGCGGCATGCCGATCGACTGAGCGCTGTTCAGATCGCCCAGCAGGAAATCGGCAAATGAGTTGCCGGCCGCCACTGAGCTATCGGTAGCGTACCCGCCGCTTCCGTTCGACTTTGTCTGCGCGGTGAACATACCGTTGAAGTTGAATACGCCGCGAGCGTTCGCGTTGGCACTGGACTGAATAGTGCGCAGAGTCGAAAGCTGGAAACCAAACTTGATCTGGTGGTGGCCATGAAGCCAGTTGAATCCGTCATGGAGTTGGTATACGTTGTCCAGATTTCCGATGAGTCCTGTTGAAGCTCCGAAGCCGGAGTACCCATTGGAGAGGCCAATGCCTGGTACGCCGTCTGGATCGGCGGTTCCGGTGATATTCAGCTGCTGCTCGAGCCCGCTGACCGACACGCCTTCATCATAAACAGAATTGCGGATCATGCCCATTCGCAGCTCGTTAACTTTGCTCGAGTTCAGAGTCCAGTTCCAGCCCAGGTTCACCAGTTCGGTGTCCATCGGGAAGGCGGTTCCCTGCCCGGGAAACAAGCCAGGCGAAGTGATCGGCGAGTTCAGCCAGTTACCCTGCGCAAATACCTGATGATTCTGGCCCAGGGTATAGTCAACGCGCCCCATAAATTGATCAGAGTTGAAGATGTACGGAGCATTTCCTCCCACATTGTTAGAGAAGGGTATAGGGCCCGCGCCAGGCAGGTAGTAGCCCAACAGTTTTGCTGAGGCAGAGCTGAAACGGTTAGTTGGGATCTTATTTCCGGGGAACTGGGAGCGTTGCCCCGTGACCGGGCTGAGAGTGGCGGGATCGAAGATGGGAGTGGAGAGAGCTGAGAAATCTCCACCAAACATAGCAGCCGTAGGGGTAGTCGCGTTGATCAGTACCTGCTGATTCTGGCGATAGCCCTCGTAATTCAGAAAGTAAAATAGCTTGTTGTGGAGGATCGGACCACCGAAGTCGAACCCAAATTGATCCTGGTGGTACTTGCCTGGAGGGATGGGCACACCTGCTGATGTGAGGGCGAAGTAGTCTCGTGCCTGCATTTGGTTGGTGCGAAGGTATTCGTAGACTTCTCCATGAATGCTGTTTGTTCCAGACTTTGTCACGACGTCCACAATGCCGGGATTCGGCCCCATGTCCGGCATGAAGAACCCGTAGTGGACGTCGAACTGATCGATTGCCCCCATGGAGAGATTGAGAGACGTGTTGCCGGCTCGACTAGCTACGGTTTCCAGACCATTCACGACATACATGGTGTAGTCCGGCTCATTACCAGCGACCTGAATTGCAAGCTGAGGGTGGCCCGTCTGATTGACTGAACCGGCAGCAGCGCCGGCGGGCTGCGTCGCCGCGCCGGAGAGCAGGCCGAGCTGGAGGTAGTTCCTTCCGTTCAGAGGAAGCTGCTGCACGCTCTGCGGCCCGATGACGGTACCCAGATCGTTCGAGTCCGGATCAATAAGATTGGACAGGCCGTTCGCATTCACCGTCACGGTTGCCGTCGAGGAAGCCACATTGAGAGTCGCATCTTCTGTCGCGTGTTGGCCAACGACTACGCGGAACCCGGATACTGTGAATGGTGCGAACCCCGGCTTCGAAACTTCGAGCGAATACACTCCTGGAGGAATAGAGGGGAAGGAGTAGTTCCCCGATTCGCCTGAGGTCGCCTTGAGGACTACATCAGTCGCAGTGTTTTTCAGGGATACGTCTGCCGCCGACACGACAGCTCCAGAGGAGTCGAACACACTTCCTTGAATCGACGACGTGCCGCTTTGAGCGCTGGAAGTGGCGGCAATCAAAACCAGGATGCTCAGACTAAGCACCTGAAGTCTCTTTTTCATGTCCATACGTCCCTCCCTCAAAATGCTATGCAGCGCTCGTATTAAGAAGCCCGCGGGTTGCTGCTAATGTGCCGCGCCGATGCATCCGCCGCCCTACTTAAGTGGCGAATCAGCTTTGTAATGCATTACATGGCAGCAAAAGCACTATTCTCCTTCAAGGAGACCCTTGTCAAGAGCTAATCAAGGCTTCCGCATGGAATTATTTGCATCCTGGGCCTCATGACTCTGCTGACGGTTTCCACCGTGAATGGGTAACCACCTGTCAACGCCGTCGTTGAGCGGTTATGATGGTCCCTGCGATGAGCAAACGGGTACAGATATCGATAGCATTTGCGGTCGTTTATGTTGTCTGGGGTTCTACCTATGTTGCCATCCGGTATGCTGCTCAGTTACTTCATCCGGCCTTGATCTCGGGACTTCGTTACGTCATCGCCGCAAGCGTTCTGATGTGTTATTTACTGGTGCGCGGCCGAACCGTGCGATTACCCCGCCGCCAACTTCTGCAGGCCGGAGCGCTCGGCTTCCTGGTGTTTTCCGTAAACACTACTCTGGTCAACTACGGGGGAAAGATCCTTTCGGCTGGGGTAGTAGCGCTGTTTTTGTCGACCATTCCGTTATTCATCGCTGTGCTCGAAGCGTTCCTGCCGGGAGGCTCAAACATACGCGGCTTCGGGTGGCTCGGCATCTCCACCGGCTTTGTAGGCCTAGTCATGCTCACAAGTCGCAGCGTCCACGGACAGCCACTTACAGGCCCTTCCTGGTTGGCTTGTGGGGCTCTTATCATTGCGTCTTTGGCATGGGCCATCGGGTCAATTCTTTCCAAACGAATCATGCTCAAGGCTTCCCCACTGGTGCTGAGTTGTTGGCAGATGTTGATTGCAGGTTGCATCAACTTGGTCGTTGGGGTTGCGTGCGGTGGGGTGCAGAGTTCGCACTGGACCCGAGGTGCATGGATGGCAACGCTCTATCTCGCGTTTTTTGGATCCGTTGCCACTTATACGTCCTACCTCTTCCTCTTGCGGCACGTCAGAATCTCCGCAGTGGCCACCTACGCTTACGTCAATCCAGTCGTGGCAGTCCTGCTAGGGTGGCTGATCCTCCAAGAGAGATTGCACGGAGTTGAATGGGCTGGTATGGCGATCGTGCTCGTTTCAGTGGCCCTTGTAATCACTTCCAAGCCTGCCAATGTGAAGCCAGCGCACAAGGACCGGCTGCCGGCCCGCGTGTTGGTAGATTCCTAGTTTGCATGAGCTACTGCGCCCGGTGCACTTGTGCCGGCTGCTCTCGACCTCCACTTGTCAGCGAACTTATCGATCAAGGCTATCGAAGCTCTGGGCGCATTTGCCCAGATCGCAAAGGGGGTCGGAGACCGCGAACTCGCATCCCACTATCAACAGATTGTGCGGGATATG
>Ga0207100_1083_pt1 | contig 24050 bp, 19 predicted proteins | sample Alteio_BWMinHeat_82_FD_153520 | JGI IMG/M metagenome (GOLD analysis project Ga0207100, IMG submission 153520) | Enriched cells from forest soil in Barre Woods Harvard Forest LTER site, Petersham, Massachusetts, United States -... | ecosystem: Environmental > Terrestrial > Soil > Temperate forest >...
GGCCAGATGGATCAACGCCTGAAAGGAAGTCAGGAAGACGATGCCTGTCGCGGTCAGCGTTCCGAAAAAAGGAACAGGAGTAGGAGCGTTCCCAGGAGGCCCAGCTCTTCTCCGATGATGGAAAAGATGAAGTCGGTGTGAGCGTCCGGAAGGTAATGGAGTTTGAGCTGGGAGTTTCCCAGGCCTTTGCCGAATATCCCCCCCCGACCCGATCGCGAGAAGCGACTGGATCAGCTGATAGCCCGAGCCGTGAGGGTCTTTCCAGGGATTCAGGAAGGCCATCACCCGGTGCATCCGGTAGGGGGCCTTCAGGATCGCGAGGACGATCCCCGCGACCCCGGCGGCCAGGACCCCGAGGCAGTGTTCCAGACGGGCCCCGCCGAGGAGCAGGATCGCGAAGCCCGTGCCGCACAGAAGGACGCAGGTTCCCAGGTCCGGTTCCTGCAGGGTGAGAGCCGCGGGCACGAGGAAAATCAGGCACGCGGGGACGAAACCCTTCCAGAAGAACCGGAGCTGGCTTTGGCGGCGGTCGAGGAAATCGGCCAGGGCGAGGATCATGAAGATTTTGACGGGTTCGCTGGGTTGAAAACCGACGGGCCCGAGCTTCAGCCATCGTCTGGCCCCTCCGACCGAGCGGCCGACCAGGAGGACGAGCACCAGGGAGACGATCCCGCCAGAGAAAAGGATCCGGGCGGGCCGCTGCCATTTCGGGTACGGAATGCTCAAGGTGCCCAAAAGGCACAGAAACCCTATCCCGGAGGCGATCACCTGTTTCTTGAGGAAATAATATTGGTTCCCATAAGTGAACTCCGCGACCACCGCGCTTGTGGAGTAAACCATGACCCAGCCGAAGGTCACCAGGCCCAACACCAGGAGAAACAGCGTCAGATCCGGGCGCTGAGGCGATTTCAGGGCCGCCGGTTTGGAGGTTCTGTTTTTCATCGCAGGGAGTGGACGAGCTCCTTAAAAACCTCCCCCCTGTGTTCAAAATTCCTGAATTGATCAAACGAGGCGCAGGCCGGAGAGAGGAGGACTACGTCCCCCGGCCGCGCCGAGTCCCGGGCCCGGCGGACGGCGTTTTCAAGGTCCCCGGCCGGCTCCATCGGGACGGTCCCGCCCAGGTCTTTCCGGATGAGAGGAGCCGCCTCGCCGATCAGGAATATCTTTTTGACCCGGCCGCGGAGGAGAGGGGCCAGCGGCGTGTACGGGGATCCCTTGTGCTGGCCTCCGAGAATGAGAAAGAGGGGGTGTTCGAAGGCTTCCAGAGCCACCAGGGTCGAGTCGACATTGGTGGATTTGGAGTCGTTCACATAGAGCACGCCGCGGATCTTTCCCACGACCTGACACCGGTGGTCCACCCCCCTGAATTGCAAAAGGGCCCGGGCGATGGCGGAGGGTCTGGCTCCGAGCGCCGCGGCGGCGCCCGCGGCCGCCAGGGCGTTAAAAATGTTGTGAGGTCCCAAAAGGTGCCGCGGGAGGGGAAGTTTCACGGGAGGCGTGGCGTTGTCGAGCACGAGATGCTCGCGGTTCGCATAGGCCTGTCCGGGCAGTTCCCGGCGGGAACTGAGCCACAGCACCCGGCCCGCGCAAAGTCCCGCGAGCCGCCGGCAGCGGGGATCGTCGGCATTGAGCACGGCCCAATCCTCCGGGCCCTGATGGCGGAACAGGCTGAATTTGATGTCGGCGTAGCGATCCATGGTTTTGTGCCGTTGGAGATGGTCGGGCGTGATATTCAAAAGGCAGCCTACAAGGGGGTTGAAGTTGCGCAGTCCTTCCAGCTGATAGCTTGAGACTTCCAGGATGAGCGTGGTTTGAGAATGAACCCGATTGACCACCGAAGCGAGAGGTGTTCCAATGTTCCCGGCCGTCACGCAAGGGTCTCCATCATATTTCATCATTTCGGTCAGAAGGGCCGTGGTCGTCGTTTTCCCATTGGTCCCCGTGATCGCCGCGATCCTCCGGGGTTGGACGAGATCAAGCGCCAGGCCCATTTCATTCCAGACGGGCAGGCCCCGCCGCCGGGCCGCGCGCAGTTCCGGAAGCTCCCAGGGAATTCCCGGGCCCACGACAGCGAAATCGAATTTCTTCTTGGAGAGCCAGGAGTGGCTTCCGGTTTCAAGGGGAAGGTCCGGGGGGAGTTGGCGCAGTTCTTCGGCGAGGGAAGCCCGGGGCCTCTTGTCTGAAAGGGAAACCCGCGCGCCGAGCTTGAGCAGGAGCCCCGCGGCGGCCAGGCCCGATTTTCCAAGACCCACCACCAGCGCGCGTTTGTTTTTGATCCAGCGACGGGACAGGGACACTAGCGGACTTTGAGGGAGGTGACCGCCACCAAGCCCAGGACGACCGCGACAATCCAGAACCGGATCGTCACTTTGGACTCGGGGAGGCCCCCCCAACTCAAAATGATGGTGGAGCGGCGTCATGCGGAAAATCCTCTTATGAAAGAGCCGGAAGGAGGTCACCTGGATCAGCACCGACAGGGCTTCTGCGACGAAGATCCCTCCCACCACCAGGAGGAGGAGTTCCTGCTTCGTGCAGAGGGCGATAAGGCCGATCGTCCCTCCCAAAAAGAGCGATCCCGTGTCTCCCATGAAGATCTCCGCCGGATGTGAATTGAACCAGAGAAACCCCAGGCAGGCTCCCGCCATCCCCGCCAGAAAAACCGTAATCTCTCCGGCCCCGGGCACGGGCACGATCCTCAGATAGGAGGAGAATTTTATGTTTCCCGCCAGGTAGGCCAGGATGGCGTAAGTCATCGCTGAAACGAGGAGCGTTCCGGAGGCCAGACCATCGAGACCGTCCGTCAGGTTGACCGCGTTGGAAGACCCGATGATGACCACCAGAACAAAGGCGATATAGAATCCCCCCAGGTGCAGAAACACATCCTTCAGATAGGGGACGTTGACGGCGGTTTGATAGACGCTGTTCGGAGGATCCGTGTACAGGTAGGCGGCGACCCCCAGCGCCCAGATCATCTGCCAGAACATCTTGGTGTTCGGGGCGATCCCCTTGGGATGGTTAAAAAGGAATTTCTGGGAGTCGTCGATGAATCCCAACGCTCCCAGATACACGGAGGAGACCAGAATCAGCCAGATGAAGCGGTTGTCAAGGCGGGCCCACAGGAGCGTGGAGACGAGGAGTGAGAATAGGATCAGGAGGCCGCCCATCGTGGGAGTTCCCGCTTTCTTCAGGTGGGTTTTGGGGCCGTAGTCACGAATGGCCTGCGAGATGGCCAGAGACCTCACGATTTGGACGAAGACGGAACCCGTGAGGAGGCAGATCGTGAGGGACGTTAAAAAAGCCCCTCCGGAGCGGAAGGTGATGTACTGAAAGAGGTTGAGGGGAGAGAAGAGATGACGCCAGTGGTAGAGGTTATAGAGCATTAGACTGTTCTCTCGAGGTCGTTGATGACGTTTTCAAGGCGGAGGCCTCGTGAGGCTTTGAAAAGAATGGCGACTTCGGGGCCGAGCCGCGATAGAAGCGCGGTTTTCAAAGCGTCAATCGTGGGGTGATAACAAGGGATGTTTTTAACTCCGGCGCGTTTGGCGCCTTCCTCAACAGGTCGCGACTCCTCTCCCACGAGGTGAACGTCAAGTTCAGGCATGTCTCTGAGGAACGCCCCGAGCTCTTCGTGAAGCCGTTGGCTTTCCTTCCCCAGCTCCAGCATGGATCCCAAGACCGCGACGCGTTGACGGTCTTTGAAATGCCGATAGAACGATTCGAGTGAGGCTTTCATGCTGTCGGGATTGGCGTTGTAGGCGTCATTGACCAGGATGGCGCCTGAGGGATGGGCGAAAACGGCCATCCGCATCGGGACGGGGACGAAAGCCTCCAATCCCCGTTGAATGGTTTCCGGTTCCCAACCCATGCGCCAGGCGCAGGCGCCCGCGGCGAGCGCATTGAGGATATTGAACCGTCCCAGAGCGCGGAGCCTCACGGGAAAACGCTCCGGTCCCAGCTCGAAGGTAAATCGGAGGCCCTCGTCTTCGCGAATGTCGCGAGCGCGGACGCCTTCTCCCGGGCCTTCGCCGAAGAGCGTCACGGGGCATGGAGCCTGGGGAATCAGGCGGGAAAGAAAAGGGTCGTCCGCGGGAAGAACGGCGTGGCCGGATTCGGGAAGAGACTCGATGAGTTCCCATTTCGCCCGGGCCGTTTTCTCAAGAGAGCCGAAAAATTCGATGTGCGCGTGCCCGATATTCGTGATGACCCCGTAGCGGGGACGGGCGATCTCGGCCAGCCGCCGGATATTCCCCTCCTCGGAGGCTCCCAGTTCCAGAACGCAGGCGCGGTGTCCTTCCTTCAACTCGAGGAGCGCCAGAGGAAGCCCGATCTGGCTGTTGAGGTTTCCGGGGCTCGCCAGGGTCTCCTCTTTTTGCCGGAGGATGCTCGCCAGCATCTCTTTGGTGGTCGTTTTTCCGTTACTTCCCGTGACGGCGGCGACGGCGACATCGTAACGGGTCCGGCGATAGGCGGCGAGGTCCTGAAGGGCTCTGAGCGTGTTCCTGACGAGTATCACCGGGATTTCCGGGCGTTCCTGAACGGATCGGGGAAGGATTTCTTTCTCCACCACGAACCCGGCGGCGCCGGCGCGGAGCGCGGGTTCCAGGTAGGTGTGACCGTCGGCCCTCTCCCCGTTCAGCGCCCAAAAAAACTGATCCCGTTGAAGGGTCCGGCTGTCGAAGTTCAGACTTTCGAGGATGGGACCGGTGTTTCCTTGCAGGAGCCTGCCATGGATGGATTCAAGCAGTTCCTTCAAAGGCATATGAAGATTCATGTCCTCATGACTTTTTTGGGGAGGGTGGGATCTTGAGGAGTTCGCGGGCGATCTCCCGGTCATCGAAAGGGACGGTTCGATCGGCATAAATCTGGGTGGTTTCATGGCCTTTCCCGGCGATCAGGACGACGTCGCCCGCTCCCGCGCCTTCGATGGCTTTGCGGATGGCCTCGGCGCGGTCCGGATAAATTTCATAGCCCTCGGTCTTCACTTTTCTGAGACCGACTTCAATGTCGAGAATGATTTGGCGGGGGTCTTCCGAGCGGGGGTTATCCGAGGTTAATATGACCCGGTCGGCGAGTCTCGCCGCCGTCTGCCCCATGGCGGGGCGTTTTCCGCGGTCCCTGTCTCCCCCGCAGCCGAATACGACGATGAGACGGCGGGGTTTGAACGTTCGGACCGTTTCCAGCGCCCGGTGGAGAGCGTCTTCCGTGTGCGCGTAGTCTACCAGGACGACAGGTCCTTTCCCCTCCCCGATCTTTTCGAGCCGGCCGGGGATACCGGGGGTGTTTTCCACGCCGTTGATCGCCGTGGACTCATCGATGCCGCTCGAGATCGCGGCTCCGATCGCCGCCAGGGCGTTGTAAACATTGTGCCGGCCGAGTAATTTCATGTGAACGGGGCGTTTCTTCCCCTGGCGGTGAAATTCGAAATGAGTTCCGGAAGTGCCCAGCCTGATGGAAGCGGCCCTCAGAGTGCAGGAAGAACTCATCCCATAGGAGACCACCCGGGTTCTTCCTTGAGTGAGGAGTTTCTTTCCCCACACATCATCCGCGTTGATTATAGCAGTTTTGTTTTCGGGCTCCCCGCCCTCCCCCAGCAGTTCGAAAAGGCGGGCTTTGGCCTTGAAGTACTCCTTCATCGTCTTGTGGAAATCCAGGTGGTCCTGCGTGAGGTTTGTGAACACGCCGACCTGAAAGTTGATGGCGTCCACCCTTTTCAAGGCGAGGGCGTGGGAGGAGACTTCCATCGCGACGGAGCGGGCTCCGGCTTGCGCCATGTCCCGGAGAAGACGCTGGAGGTCGGGGGCCAGAGGCGTGGTCCTGGGTGCCGGCCAGAGGTGATCCCCCAGGCGGTAATTGATGGTCCCGATGACCCCGCAGCTTTGCCCGGCCGCAGCGAAGATCCTTTCCAAAAGGTAGGTGATCGTCGTTTTTCCATTGGTTCCTGTGACGCCGATCACATTCATTGTCCGGGAGGGATGACCGTAAAACGCGGCCGAGACAAGCCCCATGCTTCCGAGAGGATCCTGGGTCAGAACGAGAGGGCAGGAAGTCTCCGCTTTCCTGGAACTCAGGACGGCCGCCGCTCCCCGGGCGATCGCCTCCGGAATAAAATCAGCGCCATCCTGGAATTGGCCGGGAACCGCGCAGAAGAGATCTCCCGGGGAAACCCGCCGTGAGTCACACTGGATGCCTGTGATGTTGGGATTGCGCGGCGGAATGATCTGGTGGGAAATGTCTTTGAGAAGATTTTCGAGGAGCGCCATGGGATAGGCCTCCCCGAATCAGGTTTTGGGGCTTGCGCGAGACGTTCGCGGGGAATCGGCGTTCGGAAAAACGTTCAGGAGCGGCATGATTTTCTGCGCGATGCGGCGGAAAACAGGGGCCGCGTCGGTTCCCCCCCAGCTGAGGCCGGAGGGTTCGTCCAACACCACGAAGATCGTCACACGGGGATTCTCAACCGGAAGAAACCCACAGAAAGACACTGTCATCTTGGCGTTGGAATACCTCCCGGTGGCCGGGTCTATTTTCTGGGCGGTGCCGGTTTTTCCCGCCACGGTGAAACCGGGCACTTTCGCCAGTGTCCCCGTTCCCCGTTCCACGACGCCCGTCAGAATCTTCCGGAGCTTGAGGGCCGTTTTTTCAGAAATGATTCGCCGGACGGGGATGGGTTCCGCTTTCCAAAGAGCGGCCCCCGAGTCTTTGGCGAGGTCTTTGACGATCTGGGGCTGCATCAGGATGCCGCCGTTCGCGACCGCGGAATAGGCGTCGACGATCTGAAGCGCCGTCACCCCCACTTCCTGTCCAAATGAGATCATGGCGCAGGACAATCCGCTCCACTCCCGGGGCGTCTTCAGGAGCCCGCGGGCCTCGCCGGGAAGCCCCGATCCCGGGAAAGCTCCGAAGCCGAAGGCCCGCGCGTAACGGAAGAGCTTTTGGGGCCCGAGGCGGAGGGCGATCTTGGCGGTTCCGATGTTGGAGGAACGTTCGAAGACCTGGGAGAAAGTCATGAGACCCTGGGGTTCGTGGTCATGAATCGTGGCGTCAAAAAGTTTCCAATGGCCTTTTTCACCATCGAACGTTTCATTCGGTTTGGGGATTCCCTCTTCGAGGGCCGCCGCGGCCGTCACCAGTTTAAAAGTGGAACCGGGTTCAAAGAGGGTGTTGACCGGTGGAACATTCAGCATGCCGGGGACCGGGGGGTGATTGGGATCCAGCGCCGGGGCCGGGTCGCTCGCCATGGCGAGAATCTCCCCGGTGCGGGGATCCTGAACAATGACCATGCCCGACTTGGATTTTGTGTGGGAAACCGCTTCCTCGAGTTCCCGCTCGGCGATGTATTGAATTTTCCGGTCGATGGTGAGCGCCACATAAACCGAGTTCTCAACGGGATTGCCCTGGCGTTCCGCCACGATGCGTCCCCGGCCGTCTCTCCAGCATTTCGTGATCGCTCCGTGCCCGCTCAGGATGTCGTTGAAAGCGGCCTCGATCCCGGAGAGTCCGCGGCCATCGACGCCGACAAATCCCAGAATGGCGCTCGCGAGGCGGGCGTTGGGATAAAAGCGCCTGTATCCGGGCAGGGAGAACACGGCTCCCGGGTCCACCGTCATGGCTTTTTTGGCGACATCGCAGGGTACGCTTCGTTCCAGCCAGACGAACGAGCGCGAAGAACTGAGCTTGCCGATCAAGTCGCCGGGGGAGATCCCGAGAACAGAAGCGAGGCGGAAGGAGACATCCTGCGTGTTGGAAATTTGCGAAGGGTCGGCGCAGACGGCGGCGCTCTGGACGGATTCCGCCAGAACCTGGTTGTCACGATCCACGATCATCCCCCGTTTGACCAGGGTTTTTTCCATCCTCTGGATCTGATTCTGAGTCCTTTCCAGGAGCCCGGGGTGGCGAAGGATCTGCAGATCCACCAATTTCAAGCCCACCATGAGAAAACCGGTGAGGATAAATCCCTGAATGGACCTTAATCGTTGACGGGCGCGATCAGCCATGGAGCAGAATCAGTTGCTGAGGCCCCGGGAGGCGTGCGCGCCCCTGGGATTTGGCCAATTCTTCGAGCCGGGGAAGCGCCGAGAGCCTGGAGAGTTCCTCATGGAGAGTCTCCGATTCCGATCTGACTTCCGTCAGCATCATATTGAGGTGAGCCGCCTGGTAGCCTAACCGGACGGCTTGGATGTGCCACCAGGCGTTCAGGAGGAGGGAAAAGCTCAGGATAAGGATGATTCCCAGGGATCGGCCCGGTGTCCACGAGCCCTTCCTTTGACGAGTCTTCATAAAGGTGAGGGTGGGCACCCGCCGAGTTAAAGTGCCCACGCCTCGGAAATTTTTCCTGCGGCAAAATTAGCATGAAGCCTGTGCATGGAGCATGGAAAAATTTCCCTCTTCATGCTTTCATGCATCATGCGGTCTTGAATTCAATGGACCTTCTGCAGGGCGCGCAGTTTGGCGCTTCGGGCCCGGGGATTGGTTCTCATTTCTTCACGCCCGGGAACGAGCGGCTTCGGCGTGAGGATTCGAAAGTCCTCACCGCCTTCCCCACGGATTTTTTGACGAAAAGCCAGTTTGACGGCCCGGTCTTCTTCCGATTGAAAGCTGATGAAGGCGCAGACCCCCTCCGGGAGGAGCCAACCGGGAGCCCAGGATAAAGCGGCGTTCAAATTTCCCATTTCGTCGTTGACGGCGCTTCGCAGTGCCAGAAAAACACGCGTGGCCGGATGGGTGCGGCCTCGCGAGGGGAGTGTTCGCCGGGCGATCTCCGACACCTTGCGGGCGCTCAAACGTCCCTCTCGCTCAAGGGTTTCCTTTAATTGGGACGCCACGCGCCGGGCTCCCGGGCGCTGTCCGTACCGTTCAAAGAGGTCCGCCAGTTGTTCTGTGTCCCACCGCAAGATGATATCCTGGGCGCTCAAAGGGGCCGACGGATTCAATCTCATATCCAGCGGCTCATCCGCCTCAAAGGCCATCCCTTTTCCGGAATTCAACAGTTGTTCGCTGGATACGCCCAGGTCAAAAAGCATTCCATTCACTCCCGTCCAACCCATTTCGGAAAGAAGGGCGGGCAGGTTTTGAAAATTGGTTTGTCTGAGGATGATCTTTTCACCATGGGACCGAAGGCGCGCTCCGCTCCGTTCAAGAGCCTGTACGTCCCAGTCGACCGCGAGGAGTCGTCCCCGGTCTCCCAGTTTCTGAAGAATAAGTTCAGCATGGCCACCGCTTCCCAATGTCGCGTCAACATATTTCCCCTCCGGTTTGATATTCAGAAGCGCCAAACTCTCGGCCGGCATCACCGGTTCGTGCCGGCCTAGATGTTGAGCTGGCTTCCCATTCGATGAAATGTTGTCCTCGTTTGACGAAGGTAGTGGTCCCACCTTTCCCGCGACCACAATTCGATCCGCTGTCCCGCCCCGACAATGGAAACTTCGCGACGGATCCGCGCATACCGGATCAGGCTTTTGGGGAGAAGGAGCCGGCCCATGGGGTCCAGAGTCGACTCACCAGCTCCCGCCAGAAAAAGACGCCGGAAGGCCCGGGCGTCGCTTTGATTCTGGACCGGGAGTTCCGCCAGTTTGCTTGAGAGACCCATAAACACTTTTCTTTCGTAAAGGTAGAGGCACTCTTCCAGTCCCTGAGTGATAACGTATCGTTGAAGTGTCCGTTCATTCTGCCCCCTGAGTTTGGCCGGGATAAACAGGCGTCCCTTCGGATCCAGCGCGTAGGTGTAGGTTCCCATGAACATTGTCGTTTCTCCGGGGACGTCTCAACACGATTAAACACTAATCACCACAATTCCCCACAAGTCTACACTCAAGACATTTCGTTGTCAAGGGGTCATTTGACAATCCCGCCACGGCGCGGGATCATCCCGTAACAGAACGGGATAAGTGCTTCGCCTTAGTGTTCGCGCCTTTTGGCCTCCCCTGAAAAAATTCCCCCGCCACATGGTTAATGTGGCGGGGGTACCCGGAAGAACCCGTACACCGAATTCTGTCTTCCGCCGCCGCTCCTCGCGGAGCTGTGGCGGAGTGAGATCATTTCTCTGGACCGCGGATTACTCCGCGGACTCTGTGCGGTTCACCTCGAAGTGGGGCCGCCAATCCTGATGGCGACCGCGGGGCTCGAGCGCCCGTGTCGTCGTGAAGTTTTCATGCGCGCTTCGTCTTTGCCTTGCTCCCGGCGGGGTTTACCTCCCCCGCCACATTGCTGTGGCGGGGTGTGAGCTCTTACCTCACAGTTTCACCATTGCCCTGACCGCGGGAAGTGATCGTGAAGAAGGTCAAGGTTGTGTCGTTTCTGTGGCACTGTCCCGTCGCACCCGGATGATGCGAGGCCGCCGTTAACGGCCGCCGTTCTCGATGGAGTTCGGACTTTCCTGTCGTCAGACGTTCTGGCGACCGATCCCTGGGTTCTTCAAAAAAGGAGATTACGTCGCGGGATTGGCGGTTGGAGCGGGCTGTTCCAGAAAAAGGATGCGGGAGCAGGAAACGCACGCCACGAGCGACTGGTTTTTACTGACGTCATTGATGAGATGGAGCGGCAGCTTCTGGCGGCAGCCTCCGCAGGTGTCGCCCCGAATTGGGACGACCGCGGCGTTCCCTCCCCTGTTGTTTCGTATCGTGTCGTAGCGGGTCCGGATGGCGTCGGGAACTCCCGCGGCGAAGGATTCGCGAAGCTGCTTTTTTTCATCCATCTGGGTTTTCAAGTTTTGGATCGCTTGCTCAACGCCGGCGATCTCAGCCTGAACCGCCTGTTCCTGAACCTTGTGGGCCTGTTCCTTGACCTTGATATCTTTCTGGGCGTCTTCGAGGTTTTGCAGGACGCCCAACAAATCTTCTTCCAGGCTGTTTTTCCCCGCCTTGGCCTGTTCGATCTCTTTCAGAAGAACTTTGTAGGCGTCATTGGTTTTGACGTTGTTCAGCTCTCCCTGGGATTTTCTAACTTGATGATCTTTTCCCTCGATCTCCAGTTCAAGCCCCTTTTTTTTCAATTGAAGCTGGGTCAGGGAGGATTTGATGGCTTCCAGCTGGGTCTTAAGATCGAGGAGTTCCCGGCTCAGCCTGTCTTTTTCAATGACCAAAGCATCGCCCTTTTTCTTCAAGGCGTCCATCGCGAGATCGAATTCCTGAAGCTTGATGAGTGAAGAAAGGTCGTTATTCATGAGATTTCAAAATGGTGGGCAGTACAGGATTTGAACCTGTGACCCTCGTCGTGTGAGGACGATGCTCTGCCGCTGAGCTAACTGCCCTGGGAATTTGGCCAACGGCGCCAAATTCAGCATGTGCATGGGCATCGACGGCCATCTCTGTGAAGCGGAAGCGCCAATTCTCCCTCTCATGCACATGCTCATGCAAGGTATCTTGGGCCCTCCAGGATTTGAACCTGGGACCAACCCGTTATGAGCGGGGCGCTCTGACCAGGCTGAGCTAAGGGCCCAGAAATTCCGCGAAGCGGAATTTCCCTCTTCATGCTTCATGCGTACTTCACGAAATTTCGCATGTAGCATGATGCATGGAACATGAAATTTATTCGACGTACTCCCTCAGGCTACGGCTCCGGGACGGGTGCCTGAGTTTCCGGATCGCTTTGGCCTCGATCTGGCGGACCCTCTCGCGCGTCACGTTGAAAATCTTGCCGAGTTCTTCCAGCGTCCTCGGATACCCGGTCCCGATGCCGAACCGGAGCCGGATGATCTGGGCTTCCCGTTCCGTGAGGGTGGAGAGGGCCCGCTCGACTTCCCGCCGTCTCAGGAAATCCTGGGCCGATGAGGAGGGGGCGACCCCGGTGCGATCCTCGATAAAATCTTCCAGGCAGGAGTCCTCATCCTCCCCCACCGTCGTGGTCAGGGAGATCGGTTCCTGCATGATCCGGAGGATCCCCCGGACCTTGTCCATGGACAGGCGCAGGGCCTTGGCGTATTCATCGAGCGTCGGTTCCCGGCCATGTTCCTGGCGGAACCGGCGCGAGACCTTGGAAAGCTTGGAGATGATCTCCTTCATGTGGACCGGGATGCGGATGGTCCGCGCCTGGTCCGCGATCGCCCGGTTGATGGACTGGCGGATCCACCAGGTGGCGTACGTGGAAAACTTGAACCCCCGCCGCCATTCGAACTTCTCCACCGCCTTGATGAGTCCGAGGCTTCCTTCCTGAATCAGGTCCGGGAGCTCCAGGTTTGACCCCACGTGTTTCTTGGCGATGGAAACCACCAGGCGCAGGTTCGCCCGGATCAATTTGAGTTTGTCCTTGAGGATGGCGTCTTCCAGCGAGCGAATCTTGGAATCCAGCTCCAGGAGCTCGTCCCGGGACACCGGCAGGGTGTTCAAAAGACGCGTCAGCCTCAAATTCACGTTTTTGAGGTTGGTCATCGTCGATTCTATCCCCGTCAGCGTGTAGCCGCTGATTCGTTTGAAAGCGGTCGGCGTGATTTTTTTGGCGACCGCGCGGTTATAAATTTTCTGGAGCTCATTATAGGGGAGCTTCAGTCTTTTCTCGTAGCGGTGGATCTCGTCTTCACATTCCCGGACTTTCAGAGTGACGGATTTTATCTTGTTGGTCAGCCGCTTGATCTTTTCCAGGTTTAAGTTCAGGCTGATGATTTTGTTGACGATATCTTTGCGCTCATGAACGAGCTGGCCCTGGAGTTTCGCTTTTTTCTCGGCGTTGGTTCCCTTCTTCCTCAGTTTTTCGGACAGCGCGTTCATCCGTTTTTCGGCAACATCAATGTGGTGAACGACCTGGCGCACTTTTTGGCGCATGCGCGAGAGCTCGCGCGCCGTCTTGCGCCCGCGGGGCATGAGCTCCTTGGGCGTCATTTCCTCTTGTTCAAGCAGGGTTTCCCAACTGCGGATCTCACGCAGCGTGATGGGGGACTCCAGCACCAACAGCTTGAGTTCTTTTTCGTTCTCTTTGATGTTGCGTGAAAGGGTGACTTCTTCTTCGCGGTTCAGGAGCGGGACGCGCCCCATCTCGGAGAGATACATCCGGATCGAGTTCTGGGTGTCGAGCTCGATGTCCACCGGCACGTTGGGTTCGGCCGCCGGTTCTTCCGTTTTGATCTTTCCGCCGGATTCCTCTTCGGTGTCAAGGATCTGTATTCCCTTCTCCTCCAGCGTCCAGAAAAGAGAATCGAGCTCCTCGGGCGTCACGGAGGCTTCCGGCAGTTGGCGGGCGATCTCCTGATAGGTGAGATAGCCCGCTTCTTTACCGCGGTCGATGAGATTCTTAATGATTTCCTGATGTTCCATGGGTTAGGGTGCCTGTAAAATCACTTGCCGGCGTTCGAGATCCCCCAATCTCTTGAGGAGATCGCGATAACGGGAGAGAGCTTCCTGTTTCCCGGGCCCTTCCGGCGCGGTCCGGATCTGTTCGGCCAGTTCTCTCTGTTCCTTTTTTATTTTGAGTACTTTCAGCCGCCGGGAAGCCGATGAAAAATATTCCTGCGCCTGTTCAAAGACTTTCCCCTGCGCCGCGAGGAATGAAAAGTAATCCTGCGCGGAAGGCGTGAGGCGCTCGAGCAGCCCCGAGAAACCCGCGCCTTCCCCCCTTGCCTGAATCATCTTCCCAAAGATCTCGGCCGTCCGCGGATCGTTAAAATCATCGGCGGCCAGGTCGCAGGCGTTCCAGCAGGCGGGTTCCGAGAGAAGAATCTGCACGATCTCCCCCTCAATGGAAGAAAGGTTCGGGCTGTCCCGGGAAACCGGGGGGGCCGGGGACCTTTCCTCTTCAGTTTTTCGGGCCGGTTTGATGCGGCTCAAATGCTTGAGCAGCCCGCCCTCATCCAGGGAGAGCCGCCGGCTGATCTTCCGGACCCATTCCTGCTTCAGGATGTCGTTCGGGCTCTCGGCCACGTAACGAAGCATCTCTTCGGCGAGCTGAACCCGCTCGTGGAGCGCCTGGGGCCGGAACCCTTTCAGCCGGGTATCCAAAAGATAATCAATCCCGTCCTGGGCGGTGTCTAAGAGCGCCGTCCAGGCTTCCAGTCCTTCCCGGGCGATGAACTCATCGGCGTCGCGTTCATCCGGGTGGGGCGCCACGCGGACCAGAAGGTCAAGGCCGATCATAATGGCCAGCGTTCTCTGCGTGGCTTCATATCCCGCGCTGTCGGCGTCAAAGAACAGGGTCGTCTCCCGGGCGTAACGCTTGAGCAGTCGCGCGTGATCGGTGGTCAGGGCCGTTCCGAGCGGCGCCACGGCGAATGTGTTGCCCGCCTGATGGCAGCCGATCACGTCCATATACCCTTCGACAATCAGCGCCCGGCCCGATTCCGCCATCGAGTTTTTGGCCTGATGGAGGCCGTAGAGAAGAGTTCCCTTCTTAAAAATCGGCGTGTCCGGGCTGTTGAGATACTTCGGTCCCGGTTTCCCCTCGGGGCTCCAGGGGGCGCGCCCTTCCGATTCGAGAATCCGCCCTCCGAAGCCGACGATGTGTCCCATGGGGTCGTGGATCGGAAAGATCAGGCGTCCACCCAGGGGATCGCGGAACCGCCCCGATTCAGAGCTTTTCATGGCAATTCCGGTTTTCTGCAGGTCATCGATCGTGAAGCCGGCTTTGAGGCAATGCTCGATGGCCGCTTCTCCCATGGAGGGAGCGAAACCCAGCCCAAAAACCCGCGCGGTCTTTACGCTGACGCTTCTTTTCTCGAGATACTCGCGGCAGAACTGTCCGGCCGGAGACTCAAGCGCTTTCTGATAGAAGGCGGCGGCGCTGTCCAGCACGCGATGAAAACGGCTGCGCTCCGATTCGCGTTCGGGAGTGCGGGTGTTCGTGAACTGGAGCGTGATCCCCGCCCGTTCCGCGAGCTTCGAGGCGGCTTCCGAAAACGTCAGGTGGTCGATCTTCATGAGGAAGCTGATCGCGTCCCCGCCCTCGTTGCATCCGAAGCATTTGAAGATGCCGAGCTCCGGATTGACGAAGAACGACGGGGTCCGTTCCGAATGAAAAGGGCAGAGGCCCTTGAACGTCTTCCCGGATCGCGCGAGGCTCGGGACGTACTCCCGGACAATCTCGGGGAGGTCGGTCGCCTGCCGGATCTGGTCGATTTGTGACCGGTCGATCATTTACCGGAATCGTTGCCGCGACATGCGCCGTCGCATTTTTCGTTTGGCTTCAGCGGCCTTGCGTTTCTTTTTCATCGAGGGAGACTCAAAGAACTCGCGGCGCTTGATCTCTTGCATGATGCCGTTTCTCTCGCACTCCCGTTTGAAACGGCGGAGCGCCTCTTCTATGCTTTCCCCTTCACGCACTTTAACCGTCACCATTCAATGATCACCACCTTTGTGTTGTGAATTAACCAACGTCCAATTTGGCCGTCCATACTCATGCCCATGCACATGCTGAATCGGCGCTTCCGCTTCACGGAGATGGCGCCGGATGCATGAGCCTGCGCATGAGAGGATAATTTGTCTGGCGCCAAATTCTATCCCGGAGGCCATCCGAGTTTGCGCCCGGCCAACAGATGCAGGTGCAGGTGATGCACGGCCATCCCCGCGTCCGGCCCGTTATTGATGACCAGCCGAAACCCGTTCTGGTCGACTCCTTTGTCCTTGGCTATTTTTTGAGCCGCCGAATAAAGAGCCGTAAAAAGCGGTAAGTCTTTGGCTTGAACGTCCATGACGGAGGAAACGTGCTGCCGGGGGATGATCAGGACGTGAACAGGCGCCTTGGGATTGACGTCTGTGAAGGCATAAACCTGATCATCCTGATAAACCGGTGTGGATTTTACCTTTCCGGTGAGAATGTCGCAAAAGATACAGGAATTCACATCGAATTATGTCATTTCCGGCGTCGTTTTTCAATTGGTTCCCGAGTTTTTCAGACTGGGATGGGAAGATGGGCCAGCCCCGGAGGGGTGTTTGAGGGAGCCTTGACCCGGATATAGTTGTCCGTCCAGCCTTCTCCCGAGGTCTCGACAAGGGTTTCCCGGAGGGTCCCCTGGAATCGGGCGAGGAACCGTTCGCGCAGTGTGCTGTCCAGGTTTCGGAGAACCCTGCTCCGCCGGGCCACGACGGTTTCGGGCAGGGGGGTGAGCCGGGCGGCCTGGGTACCGGGACGGGTGGAAAAGGGAAAAACGTGGAGGCCGCTCAATTCCAGGTCCTCGATGAATTTGGCTGTTGAGAGAAAAAGGTCGTCTGTCTCTGTTGGAAACCCCACCATCACGTCGGCCGTGAGCCCGACATCGGGCAGTTGGGAGCGGATCACTCGAATTTTATCGGCGTAGTCTCTCGATTTATACCACCGCCCCATACCTTTTAAAACCGGGTCTGTTCCGGACTGCATGGGGATGTGGAAATGGCGGCAGATTTTTGGGGTTTCACTCACCAGATGGATGAGCTCTTCGGAAACCTCGGTGACTTCGATCGATGACAGGCGGATTCGAAACTTTCCGGGCAGTTCCAAAAGGGATCGGAGAAGGTCTGTAAGATTTGATCTTTTCCCGTTCAATGACCGGTACTGACCCAAGCGAATCCCGGTGAGAACGATCTCCTGGTAACCCTCGTTCAGAAGCTGCCGGGCCTCTTCGATGACGTTCGCCAGAGGTTTGCTCCAAAGTTCGTTTCGGACAGTCGGGATGATGCAGTAGGTGCACGGAGCCTTGCATCCGTCCTGTACTTTGAGGAAAGCGCGCGACCGTTCCCCAAAGTGACGGATCCCGAGAGGTTGCTCGGCGATCTCGAAACCCACGCAGGAGGGCAGCGTGTCCTTTTCCTGATTGGAATAGACCTCGACGCGGGAAGAGAGGAGCTTAAGCTCTTCGGGGGCCCTCGTCGCGTAACAGCCCGTCACCACCACGCGGGTCCGTGTGTTTTCCCTGAGGATTTTCCGGACGAACTGCCGGCACTCCCGATCGGCCTCATGGGTCACGCTGCAGGAATTGATGACGCAGAGATCGGCATCGTGGAGTTTCTGGCTTGACGTCGCGCCGGAGTGTTCGAGCCGGGTTTTGAGCAGTTCGGTCTCGTACTGGTTGACCTTGCAGCCGAAGGTCTTATAGAAGACTTTCATCCGCCTTCGCTCCGCTTCGGCGCGATATCGCTCTTGCTCCCTGGCGGATGTCCCGCCGAAGCCTCAGGCGAAGGCGGACAGATGTTCTGCTCATAAAGGATTGCCGAGAGGATCATGATGGGGGCTGTCTCAGAGCGGAGCGTTCGGGCTCCGAGGGAAACCGTTTGGGCTCCACGTGCCTTGAGGAGTTCGATCTCTTCCGGAGCGAACCCACCTTCCGGTCCGACAAAAATGTTGATAGGGATCCCGCGACGATCCAGAACTTCCTTGAGTGTCGTCGATTTCTCTTTTTCCCAGGCGACCAGCGTCAGATGCGAGGGATTGATTTGGAGTGCGGCTTCATTGAGGGAGCAGGGGGCGTGGACCGCGCAGAGGCGCGTTCCACCCGATTGGGCGAGAGCTTCCCCTGCAATCCGTCTCCAGCGTCCCAGCTTCGCCGTCATGTCTTTCGAGCGGGGGATGACGACCGATCTTTTTGTCCAGAGGGGTTGAATGGTTCCGGCCCCCAGCTCAACGGCTTTTTCAATGATCCAGTCCATCCTTTGGGATTTTGGGATGGCCTGGAAAACGCTCGGGCCCTGAGCGCGATGGGAGGGTTCTTTCCCCTCTCTGACAATGGCGCCCACCAGCGTGTTCTCCGCGCCGTTTTCAAGGCGCACTTCATAGTCCCGTCCCTGGCCGTCGGTGATCTCGAAGATGTCCCCCGGTTTTTTCCGCAGGACCCGGAGGATGTGATGGGCCGGCGCTCCCTCGAGGCGGAGTTTCAAGCCGCGGATATTTTGGGGATCGATCAGGATTCGGCCCACTTAATCCCCGGGCGATTTTCGAAAGAAACCGGTTTTGGATTCCGAGAGGCTCCTGGAAAACTCCTGGAGGAGTTTCTTTTGTTCGGATGTCAGCCGGTTGGGGACATCGACATTGACGCGAACCAGGAGATCTCCGCGGCCCCGGGCCTGCAGATGAGGCAGTCCCCGTTCCCGGACGCGGAAAAGGGTTCCCGGCTGGGTCCCCGCGGGAATTTTCAGCGTGACGCGGTCATTCAGAGAAGAAACTTCGATCTCCCCTCCCAGAGCCGCCGTCGGGAACGGAATGTGAGTTTCACTGACCAGGTCGCTTCCCTGCCGTTCAAATCCCGGCTCCGGCTCGACGTGAACGGTCACATACAAATCTCCGGGAGAACCCCCTCGCGAACCCGCCTCCCCGGCACCGGCGATCCGGAGCGTTGTCCCTTCTTCCACGCCGGGAGGAATGCGGACTTTGATGGTGGAGGCTTTTGTGGTAAGGCCCGAACCCCGGCAGGTGGGGCAGGGCGACTCGAGGGTTTGCCCCTGTCCCCGACAGCGGGGGCATACTTGAGAAAATGAGATGAATCCGCGATTTTGAGAGATGTGCCCCGTGCCTTTGCAATCTGGGCAGGTTTTGAGGTGAGTGCCGGGTTTGGCCCCGGAGCCGTCGCACGTCTCGCAGTGTTCCTGTTTGTTTAAGCGGAGGGAGGCTTCCATCCCTTCCATGACATCTTTGAGGTGAAGGGTATAATCCACCTGCAGGTCCCGGCCGTTGCGGCCGTTTGAGGCCCGCGCGCGCCGTCCCCCGCCGCTAAAAACCCCCTCGAAGAGGTCCGCGAAGGCGTCTCCGAAGCCGCCGGCACCTTCGAACCCGCCGAAACCCGCTCCCCCAAACCCTTGTTGCGGACCTCCGCCGGGACCCGAGACGCCGGCCTTGCCGTACTGATCGTAGAGGGATCTTTTCTGGGCGTTGGAAAGGACCTCGTAAGCCTCGTTGACCTCTTTAAACTTTTCTTCAGACTGTTTGTTGCCCGAGTTTTTATCGGGGTGGTGCTGAATCGCGAGCCGCCGATAGGCCTGTTTGATCTCATCGGCGGTGGCGGTGCGCGAAACGCCTAGAATCTCATAGTAGTCGGCTTTGGTCATCAGTTGTTTTTCGGCTCGTCAACGACCTCGGCGTCGACCACCTTGTCTTCGGACCCTTTACCATCGGGTTGGGCCGGGCCCTGGCCGGAAGCCCCCCCGTCCTTTTTCTGAGAGGCGGCGCGGTACATTTCCTCGGCCAGTTTATGGGAAGACTGGAGGAGTTCGTCCTTGGACTTGCGGATATCATCCAGGTTGTTGGATTTCAGGGTTTCTTTCAGTTTGGAAATCCCTTGTTCGATTTTGAGGCGTTCTTCCTGCGAGACTTTGTCCCCATAATCCTTCAGGGATTTTTCGGTCGCGTAGAGGACCGCGTCGGCCTCATTTTTGGTCTCGATCTCTTCCCTGTGTTTCTTATCCTCATCGGCGAATTTTTCGGCTTCTTTGACGAATTTTTCGACCTCATCCTTGCTGAGCTTGTTGCTGGCCGAGATCGTGATGTGCTGGCTCTTGTTGGTGGCGAGGTCCTTGGCGGAAATGTTCATGATACCGTTGGCGTCGATGTCGAAGGTCACTTCCACTTGAGGCACGCCCCGGGGAGCGGGCGGGATGCCATCGAGGTCAAAGTGCCCGAGAGAGACGTTGTCTTTCGCCATGGGGCGCTCCCCCTGGAGGGCGTGGACCGTAACCGCCGGCTGGTTATCGGCGGCCGTTGAAAATATCTGCGATTTTTTAACCGGGATCGTGGTGTTTCTTTCGATGAGTTTGGTGAAAACTCCCCCCAGCGTCTCAATACCGAGTGAAAGCGGCGTCACGTCCAGGAGAAGCACATCTTTAACTTCTCCGGTGAGGACCGCCGCCTGGATGGCAGCGCCCATCGCGACGCATTCCATGGGGTCGATCCCACGTTCCACTTTGTCGCTGCCGACCGTCTTCTCCAGGAATTTCTGGACAACCGGCATGCGCGTCGGTCCACCCACGAGGATGATCCGGGAGATGTTGGCCGGGGCCAGCTTGGCATCGGCGAACGCGTGCTCCACGGGGCCTTTGCACCGGTCAATGATCGGGGCGATCAGCGATTCCAGTCTTGACCGGGAGAGAGTGATCGTCAGGTGTTTGGGGCCTGCGGCATCCGCCGTGATGAAGGGAAGGTTGATGTCGGTCTCAAGAACGTTCGAGAGTTCGATCTTTGCCTTTTCAGCCGATTCTTTCAGGCGCTGCATCGCCATCGTGTCTTTTCTCAGGTCGATGCCGTGCTGTTTGCGGAATTCCTCGGCGATGAAGTCGATGAGCGTGTTGTCCATGTCGGTCCCGCCGAGCTGGGTGTCTCCCGAGGTCGCCAGGACTTTAAAGACGCCTTCGCCGAGCAGTTCCATGATCGTGACGTCCAGCGTCCCGCCTCCCAGATCAAAGACCATGATCTTTTCTTCTTTACCGCCTTTTTTGTCGATTCCATAGGCCAGGCAGGCCGCGGTCGGCTCGTTGACGATCCGCACGACCTCCAGCCCCGCGATCTGCCCCGCGTCTTTGGTGGCCTGGCGCTGATTGTCGTTAAAGTAGGCGGGCACGGTGATGACCGCTTTTTCAACTTTGTCCGACAGGTACGCCTCGGCGTCCCGCTTCACCTTTTGCAAAATGAATGCGGACAGCTGCTGGGGCGTGAATTCCTTGCCCCGGATGGAATATTTGTAATCGGTGCCCATCTTCCGTTTGAACGCGGAAACGGTCCCCTCGGGATTGCTGACGGCCTGCCGGCGGGCCGGCTCGCCCACCAGGAGCTGGCCATCCTTGGTGAAGGCGACGTAGGAAGGGAACGCCTTGCCCCCCAGCGTGGTGCCTTCCGCGGACGGGATGATCACCGGTTTTCCGGCCTCCATGACGGAAGCGGCCGAGTTGGATGTTCCCAGGTCAATGCCGATAATTCTTGCCATGTTATTTCTCCTTTACTGAATAATAGAAATCAGGCGGCGTCCGGCGAATCGGCCGGGCGGGGGGCGGAGACGCGGACCCGGGCGTGGCGCAGGACCCGGTCCTTCACGGCGTAGCCCCTTTGAACCTCTTCAATAATCATTCCCTCCGGATTTTCCGATTCAATGCGTTCGACGGCTTCATGCCACAGAGGATCGAACATCGCTCCCTTCGTCTTGATCGGCTCCACGCCCAGTCCCCTCAGAAGTTTCTCCATCTCGCCGTGCAGGAGCTGAAGTCCATGAAGAATGTCTTTGCCCGGTGTTTGCGGCGTCACGGAGCTTTGCGCGCGTTCGAGGGCGTCCGCGAAGGCCAGCACACTTTCGACCACCTCTTCCCGGCCCCGTCCCCTCGCCTGCTCCAGTTGTTGTTCGGACCGTTTGCGAAAATTATCGAAATCAGCCGTCAACCGGATGAGCTGCTCATAGTAGGAGTCGGCCTTGGCCTTTGCTTCGCGAAGAGATTCCTGCAGAATCGCCAGCTCGTTCAGCTTTTCCTGAAGCTGGTCGGGGATCTCGGGGGGCGGCAGGCTCATTCCACAGGTCCCATGCGGTCCAGCGCCTGATTCAGGAGGCCCGAGACGGCGTTCACGATCGCGATCATCTTGTCATATTCCATCCGTTTGGGCCCCAGGATTCCCAGAACGCCCACCGGCCGCCCCGATTGGGCGTAGGTGGATGACACGACGCTGAATTCCTCCAGCTCCGGCGTCTGGTTTTCCCTCCCGATTTTGACGCGGGGGCCCGCGTTGGGACCCCGAAGCTCCTTGGTCAGGATCTCCGCCAGGGTCTTGCGCGTGTCCATGAAGTGGACCAGCTGATTCAGATGTCTCGAATCCTGAAACTCGGGGAAGGAGAGAATGTTGTTCGTTCCATCCACGTAGAGCTCGTTCTCTTCGCTGGCGTTAAAAAGGCGGCTGGAGATCTCCTTCACCATTTGCCAGGTGTTCATATGATGCTGTTCCAGCTCCGAGAGAAAAAGGCTGATTTGTCTTCGAATATCGGGGAATGAAAGCCCCCTGAGTTTCTCATTGAGGAGGCTGTTCAGCTGGCGGACAAGCTCATGGTCGTAAGCATTCTTGTCCGATAGAAAAACTTCGTGCCGGACGTGCCCGGAATGGGAAACTAAAATGGCAAGGATGCGGCCGGGATCCAGAAGCACCAGTTCCAGGTGCCTGAGCAGGGAATCTTCCAGTTTGGGAGCCAGGATGAAACCCGTGCATCGTGAGAGCGTTGAGAGAATGCGCGAGGTGGAGAGCATCACCTGCTCGATTTCCCGCATCCGCATCTCGTACTCGTCCCGGAGGCGGGCCTCCTCCCCCAATGCCAGGCGTTGGATCTCAACCAACGAGTTCACATAGACCCGGTAGCCTTTGTCCGTCGGGATGCGGCCGGCCGAGGTGTGCGGGTGGGTGAGAAGACCTTCCTTTTCAAGTTCCCCCAAGACGTGGCGTATGCTGGCCGTCGAAAGGCTGAGGGGGAAAGCCTCTCCAATGGCGGATGATCCGACAGGTTTCCCGGTCTTTATATAAAGATGGATCACCGCCTGAAGGATTCTTTGCTTTCTATCTTCGACTTCTCCGGAGCTGACAGTTCTCATATATAATTCAACCTATTTTCGATGTTTGGAAAATAAATTAGCACTCAAAAACTCTGAGTGCTAATAGTATATCACCGACCTGATTTTGTGTCAAGTTGGCTCTTCAGTGCTGTGACTTGCGCGGATGAGTTGTTAGGCGCTTTTGAGGAGTTTTCTCTGAATGAGGCCGGTCAGTCCTTTCACTGTGGAATTAATCTGAGCATCAATTTTTGATCTTGGGATTTGTTCGATGGCCGACTCTCTGTAATCTTGGGGAATGATATTTTTGTAATCAAAGTCATTCCCCACGCTTTCAATATCGATGTCCGAATCTTTTAAGTTTTTGTACTTCATGACATAGTTCGACCATGAGAAGAGCCAGAACTGGAGCTGGCTAATTCGGCCCGGAACATTCCGCTGCCTGGCGACATAGAAAACCCCCTTCAGCGCGTAGAAGACATTCACTGGATTACTCACAAACATCAAAACTCTGTACAAAAGATGCGCGGTGCTTTTTGTATTTTTAAAGATTATTCCGAGAACGATGCGGAGCGATCCAAAACCGCCGGATCCCCCCCCCGCAAAGGAATGAAGTGATCGTTGTTTTTTATATTTTCAAAATAATTCTTGAGGCGGGCGTACTGAAATCTTCCATCGGTGTATCGGTTGACGAATCGCATAAATCCATTCACGAACCGGTTTCTTGAAAGAAGATATTTTATGTTTGTCTGATATTTGACACCGCCTGTGCTCGTACTGGATATTTTATTGGATAATTTTGTGAGCTCTCTCAAGCGCCCCGAGAGCTTCATGCGCCGGTGGAGAGGCGTCCCCGGGAGCGCGGTCAGAAAACCGGGGTCACCGGAGAGCAAACCGGATTCCTTCAGACCCGTTAACGTGATGTCGAAACAATCTTCCTCATCCGTATCGAAGCCGAAGATCAGCCCCGCCACGATGATGAACCCGAAAGACTGGATGGCTTTAATGTCGTCGATGAGGGCCCTGACCGTGTTTTGAACTTTCGCCGTCTCGATCAATGAATTGACATTGAAGCTTTCCACCCCGATGAAGAGCAGATCGAACCCGGCTTTTCTCATTTTGGACATGAGGCGAAGATTTTTCGCGATATTGATCGTGAGCCACGTGTAGATTTTGGGTTGCCTGCCCACCCGCTCCTGCATCAGGATCATTTTATCCGCCACTTCTTCGGCCCAGAGCGGGTCCCCGATAAAATTATCACAACCCAGTATAAATTGGGTTTTGCCGAGTTTGAGCATATACTCAACCTCTTGAACGATAAGATCGGCCGACTTGTTATGTGGACGGTTGTTGTCTTCCATCACCCGCACATCGCAGAATTCGCATAGGAAAGGGCATCCCCTGGAAATTTCAATGACCACTCCGTAATAACGGTCAAATGTTTTCTTTAAAAAGGGGCGGTAGAGTGGTTTGGATTCCCCGATGTTGAACCGGATTGGATTCTGAATGATATGCGGCAGAGGTTCCCCGGCGCTCATTTTTTCAAGGAGGTCGGCGATTTTATCCTCTCCATCGCCGATAAACACATGGTCGAACTCTTTGAGAAGTTCCAAATCCCCGGCTTGGTTGAAAGACCAGCAGATAGGCCCGCCGATGATGGAG
>Ga0207100_1084_pt1 | contig 23544 bp, 22 predicted proteins | sample Alteio_BWMinHeat_82_FD_153520 | JGI IMG/M metagenome (GOLD analysis project Ga0207100, IMG submission 153520) | Enriched cells from forest soil in Barre Woods Harvard Forest LTER site, Petersham, Massachusetts, United States -... | ecosystem: Environmental > Terrestrial > Soil > Temperate forest >...
TATGCCATCGGCGGCTGTTGCAGCAACAACAACTTTTTGAATACGGTCGAGGCTTACGATCCTACGACGAACATTTGGACCACCCGAGCACCCATGCCGACGGCCCGCTACTACGAAGCCGCAGGCGTCGTAAGTGGGAGACTCTATGTCGTCGGTGGATATAATAACACTGGCGGCATCTTAAATACGGTAGAGGCTTACAACCCTTCGACGAACACTTGGACCACAGAAGCATCCATGCCAACGGCGCGCTTCGCCCTAGCTGTAGGGGTTGTCAACGGCATACTCTATGCTGTAAGCGGATGTTGCGACAGCAACAACCACCCATTGAGTACGGTTGAGGCGTACGATCCCGCAACAAACATTTGGACTACGAAGACATCTATGCCGGAATCGCGCTGGAACTTAAGCGCGAGTGTCCTCGGACGCATGCTCTATGCCGTCGGCGGCGGAGAATGCTGCAAATCGAGGAAGGTTTGGGCCTACGATCCTGCGACCGATACTTGGACCGCCAAGGCACCGATGCTAACCGCACGCGAAGCGTTAGCGACGCGCGTCGTCAACGGCAGAATTTATGCCGTCGGCGGCTGCTGCGACATCCACGGCAACGCGTTCAATACGAATGAGGCTTATAACCCACGATAGCTGCATTAAATCCGTTGAACTCTATGGGACAATATTACTACGAGTGTGAGTGCGCGGGCATTCGGGCAATTGGCCGACTTGGGTTGTTGAGGATCGAACGAAAAGTTGCTAATGGATTGCTAATGCGACGAGCGATACGCCGCGACACTAGATGAGACAAAGTACGCCAATTCACCGCACAACACGCCACTCAGCTATACTCTGCGATACTAGGTGGCACGAAGCACACACAATTTGAAGACCGGCAGCGGCACCAGCCGCAGACTTCTCCCGTAGTGGCGGAAGCGCGCATTTGACGGGGGTCTGAAGCGTTCCCGCGCGATCACGCAAGGTTCGCACTTAGAAAATGTAACATATAGCGTTTCCCCGGCTTTGTTGTCCTGGGCCCCGCCTCATTTAATGAGGAGTCTCCTTATGTCTCGACGATCGTCCATAGTTTCCACGATGATCGTTCTCACGTTTGTCTCCGGCGCGTCCGGATGCTCAAGGGCCACTAGTTTGACGCCAGGGGCTCGCTCTGGCGCGACTGGACTTCATGTGAATCCGCAATCTCTCGGGAGCTGGAACACCAAAGCACCCATGCCGACACCGCGCTGGGGGATGGCGGCAGGCGTAGTCAATGGCATACTTTATGTAGTCGGCGGCTGTTGCGACAGCAACAGAAACTTCTTGAATACTGTTGAGGCTTACGATCCTAAGACGGATAGCTGGACCACCAAAGCATCCATGCCGACGAAGCGAGATGGGCTGGCCGCAGGCGTCGTCAACGGAATACTCTATGCGATCGGCGGCTATAACGGCGCTTGGTACTTGAATACAGTTGAGGCTTACAATCCTACGACAAACACTTGGACAACTAAGGCACCCATGCCAGCGGCGCAATACCTCCTTGCAGCGGGCGTCGTCAACGGTATACTTTATGCAGTCGGCGGTCATCCTGACGACCTGAACACTCTTTACGCGTACGATCCTGCGACAAATACTTGGACCACCAAGGCTTCCATGCCGACGGGCCGCTTCGCTTTGTCGGCGAGCGTTCATGGGCGCACCCTCTATGCTGTCGGCGGTTGGAACAACGGTCCTAGGAGCACTATTCAGGCTTACGATTCCGCGACGAACACATGGGCCGGCGCGGCACCAATGCCGACCGCTCGCGCCTTTTTAGCCACGCGATTCGTCGGAGACATACTATATGCCGTAGGTGGATCGCAATATAGCGGCTACTTGGATACAGTCGAGGCATACAATCCCGCCACGAATACTTGGACCACCAGGTTGTCTATGCCGACGAAGCGAGCTGGACTGGCCGCGGGCGTCGTCAATGGCATACTCTATGCCGTCGGCGGCCTAAACGGCAGCGGCTTCTTGAATACGGTTGAGGCCTTCAGCCCAAGATAGTTGCGTTGATTTTGCGCCAGACTCGCTATTAAGGTCCGTTGCAGGATGCGCGGATATCGAGCAGATCGGCCGCTTCGGGCCATCGCGGATCGAACGCAAAGTTGCTAATGGATTGCTAATGCGACGAGCGATACCCATGAGAATAGGCAAGACGAAGTGGGCCAAATCACGCGACAAAACGGCACTCGGCGATACTGGGTGACACGCTGTGGCACGAAGCAAGCACAATTTGAAGACCGGCAGCGGCACCAGCCGCAGACTTCTCCCAAGCTAGCGGAAGCGCCCATTTGACGGGGGTTTGCGGCGTTCCCGCGGCGGCTCGAAAGCGGCCGAAAAGGGCAAGTTGCTAATGGATTTCAAATGCGACGGGAGGTACTGGGCGGCACTAGGCCGTGCTAGACGATACTACGCGGGGTTCGGCCCCATGCGACGCCGAGTCTGGCGGACAAAGGAGACCGCCACGCGTGCGTGTAGAAATCGGTGCGCGTTAACGAGCTGACCGTCATAATGACGGCGGACGACCCCGGCACGCAACCTCCTTACTGTCCGATCTTGAATATCACGCCACAACCATAAACGCAGCTAGAGGAGCCGCCGGCCGAGGCGGCGCCGAAAATAGTGCCGGCGGAGTCACGAACCAACGCTCCCACCGGAGCGGAACCGTCAGTGCCGTTAAAGCTATGCAGCACTGATTCGGTTCCACCAGAATTTATTTCGAACACAATCCCGCAACCTGTGCTGCTGCAGACTGAAGAGTCGCCGCCGCCGGATACGGTAGTGCCGTAAAGGTCGCCGTTGGCGTCTCGTACCAGAGACCCCACTGGATTGATTCCGTCTCTAATGGAGGACGCGGGCGTCACGCAGAGACAGAACCTATGGACGATGCTTTCTTTACCGCGCCGATCCAGCTTAAATACCACGCCGCAACCGTCAAAGCAGCTCGAAGCGCCGCCGTTGAAAGTCGTGCCATAAAGATTACCGGCCGAATCCCGAACCAAGCCAGCCTCGGGCCACTGCCCGTCCATACCGGCGAAGCTATGGAGCACGGTTTCCGTACCGTTCGGATGTAGCTCGAAAACTACGCCGCAACCCATATTGCAACCTGAATTGCCGCCAAAGATGGTTGTGCCGTAGAGGTTGCCGGCCGAATCCCGAATCACTCCTGCCACGGGATAATTCCCATCCGTCCCGTCAAAGCTATGGAGCACCATTTCGTTGTCGCTCGCATCCACCTTGAACACGACACCGTCGCCGAAAGATCCGCCGAGCTGTGTGGTTCCGTACAGATTACCTGCGGCATCCCTAACCAAGCTAGATTGAGGGTTTAACCCATCTGAACCGCCGAAGCTGTGGAGCACCGTCTCGTTGCCGCCCGTATCCACCTTGAAGACCACGCCATTGTCCGAAGAGCCGCCGTTAAGCGTAGTACCGTAAATGTTGCCGGCCGCATCCCGAACCACTCCGGCTTCGGGAGTCTGGCCGTCAAATCCATTGAAGGTATGGAGCACGTTCTCATTGCCTTTCTGGTCAACGTCGAACACGACGCCGGTGTAGGCGGACCCACCGCCGGTGTAGGTTGTACCATATAACCTGTCAGACGTGTCGCGAACCAGCCCACCGTTGGGAAGCGCGCCATCCGCACCGTCCTTAAACGTATACAAAATACTAAAGTGGCTCGTCGTGCTCGCGGGCGAAGATCCAGAACGATAATAACTGGGATGACGCATTCCGGTCGGTTGCGGTAGGGTCGAATTTTCGTTACTGCAACCGAACAGTAAAAAAACGACCGACACAGTAACGGCGAGAGACTTGCTCATTAGTCCACCTGAAGCGTCGTAGGATTGCAGTGTATCTTTTTACGCTGTGTGCGGACCCGCACCTTCACTCGCGATATAGGCATTTGGGCTCTTCGATGTAGAACGGTGGCGAGATCACAACAAAGATTACTCGGATAGGAACAAGCCGCACCAACGCCGTGAACCATCGCGATCCAGTCGCCTAGAGCCATTCGTTTGGACCGAGCCGGCTTTCACTTTACCTCAATCGAAATGTCACCGGGAGTAGGTGATGCACTACGGCCGCCGACTCCAAGGCGCGGCCGGTCAAAGTGACCCGAAATCCGCCGAGGCCGACTGGGAATCTCGCCATTTCTAATACGCAGAAATTCGCCATGGCCTCAACCCGTTGAATCGATTCCGGCCGCCTTGGTCAGCTTCCACCTGCGCATGTTTCACGCGCGTCAAATAGATCGACCGAGGTTCGTCTCACGCGACGGCGAAACAAGCATTGCGGCGCTAAAGAGACAAGTGCCATATGAAGTAGCCCCTCGCACTATGGCAAATCGGTTAGGTTGGCCGGCCGGAATGTCGCTTCAAATTCAGCGGAAGTCACCGGATGTCGCAGCGATTTTCCACCCTTAACGCGATGATCGTGCTTGCGCTTATTTCGATCGCCCCGGGATGCAAAAGCTCATCTAATCCAGCCCCAGCGTCTCGTGCTCTAACGGCGGGCATCGACGAGACGCCGCAGTCTCGCGGGAGCTGGACGACCAAATCAATCATGCCGACAGCGCGCAGAGGCCTGGCCGCAGGGGTCGTGAATGGCATACTTTACGCCGTTGGTGGGAACGACTTCGAATTCATGAATAAGGTAGAGGCTTACGATCCATCGACGGATTACTGGACCACCAAGGCGCCGTTGCCGATGGCGCGCGTATGGCCTGCCGCGGGCGTCATTAACGGCATACTCTATATCGTCGGCGGGATTGATGCCAACAACAACATATCGAATTCGGTCGAGGCTTATGATCCTGCCACGGACACTTGGAACACCAAGTCGCCCATGCCTACGGCACGCGTCGCGCTCGCCGCGGGCGTCATTAACGGCACGCTCTATGCCGTGGGGGGTGCAAGCGCAAACTACCATCCCTACTTGAATACGGTTGAGGCGTATGATCCTGCGACGGACACGTGGACGACCAAGGCATCAATGCCGACGGATCGCGACGACCTCGCCGTAAGCGTGATCGACGGCATACTCTACGCAGTCGGCGGTTATAACGGCAACAACTTTTTGAATACGGTCGAGGCTTACGACCCTGCGACCGACACTTGGACAACCAAAGCACCCATGCCGACTGCGCGTTTTCTTCTGGCCACGAGCGTCTTGGGGCGTAGATTTTATGCGATCGGCGGTCAGGGTCACGCCGGCTACCTGAATACGGTTGAAGCTTACGATACTTCGACGAACACTTGGGCCACAATGGCTCCGATGAAGACGGCGCGCGACAGCCTTGCTACGCGCGTCGCGGGGCGTACCATCTACGCAATTGGCGGATGGAATAGCCAAGGCGTATTGAATACGAACGAGGCATTCAGTAGAAAGTAGCCAGAACATCCCAACCCAATCTCGATCCGCGCAAAGTCGGATCGGCCGTGATTTGGAGTTACGAAATGTCTCGAAGGTTGTCCATCGTTCATAGCGCGATTGTTTTCGCATTTGCGTGCGCCGCCATCGGTTGCTCAAGCGTTTCAAGTCCGGCTCTCGTGCCTCACTCAGGCACAGCCGACATGCGGACGGCGCCGCAAGTCACCGGTAGTTGGAAAACTGAGGCGCCCATGCCGACGGCGCGCTATCTACTCTCAGCGGGCGTGATCAACGGCATTTTCTATGCTGTGGGCGGATGCGATGACTACGCTTGCTCAAATCCACTTGGAACCGTTGAGGCATACAATCCCGCGTCAAACACCTGGACGACCAAGGCACCAATGCCGACGCCGCGGTACGCCTTCGCTGCAGGGGTCGTCAACGGCATCCTCTACGCCGTCGGCGGCCAAAACAATAGCGGTTTCTCGAATGCGGTTGAGGCGTACGATCCATCAACAGATACCTGGACGACCAAGTCGCCCTTGCCGACCGCGCGTCCGTCGCTTGCCGTCGGCGTCATCAACGGCATACTTTATGCCGTTGGCGGAGGTGCGGAGGTGGATGCTTATGATCCTACGACCGATACGTGGGCTATCAAGGCACCCTTGCTGACCGCACGCACTGCTCTTGCAGTAGGTGTCGTCAACGGAATACTTTATGCTGTCGGAGGGTGGAGCTCCATCCAAGGGCGCCCTCTGAATTCGGTCGAGGCTTACAATTCTGAGACGGATACCTGGACCAAGAAGGCACCCATGCCCACCAGGCGCTATGATCTTTCCGCAAGTGTCCTTGGCCGCAGTCTCTACGCAGTCGGTGGCATTCACAATTCTACGAGTCCGTTACACACTGTTGAAGTTTACGATCCGTCGACAAACGTGTGGACGACGGACACCCCTATGCCGAAAGCGCGCGGAGCATTCGCAATGCGCACTTCTGGCCTTAGAATCTACGCGGTCGGCGGTTTTAATAACGGCAACCTCTTGAATACAGTTGAGGCCTTCAACCCTCTATAGAATCAGGAGTCACCGAATGTCTCGACGATTGTCCGTCGTTTGCGGGATCATCGTTTTCGCGTTCACATCCGCGGCCGCCGGATGCTCAGGCATCTCAAATCCGACTTCGTCGCCTCATACCATTGCAGCCGGGAGCCAATATTCGCCGTTATCCCTCGGGACCTGGACCACGAAGGCACCCATGCCGACGGCGCGCGTGAGCCTCATCGCAGCAGGAATAAACGGCTTACTTTACGCTGTCGGCGGTGCCGGGAAGTGCTGCACCACGTTCTACAAGACAGTCGAAGCGTACGATCCTGCGACGAATTCCTGGACTACGAAAACGCCGATGCATACGGCGCGGGCGGGCGCTGCGTATGGTGTCATTAATGGCAAACTTTACGCTGTCGGCGGCGACGCAATCAACCCTTGTATTGGATCGGTCGAGGCGTATGATCCGGTAAGAGATAAGTGGACGTATAAGGCACCGATGCCGAAGGCGCGCCAAGGTTCGGGTTCGGGTGTCATCAACGGCGTTCTGTACGTTGTCGGTGGCGCGAACTGTCATGGTGCTGGGCGGAATAGGTACGAAGTCGAGACGTACGACCCGGTGACTGATACCTGGGGCAAGGCGGCCGGTATGCCGAGCGCGCGCCTCGATCTCGCTGCGAGCGTCGTCAACGGCATCCTCTATGCGATCGGCGGATTTAACACCGACAGCGGCGGAGTCTTGAATACCGTCGAGGCATACAATCCCGTGACGAACGCTTGGACCGCTAAGGCGCCAATGCCAACGCCGCGCTGCTGCCTGGGCGTTGGAGTCATCAATGGAATCATCTATGCTGTCGGCGGCCTGGACAACAATGGCATGCCGTTGGGTACGGTTGAGGCTTACGATCCCGCGACGGACACCTGGACCACCGTTGCACCCATGCCGACGGCGCGCTACGCCCTTGCTGCGAGCGTCGTCATGCGCAAACTCTATGCGGTCGGTGGCTGCAACAGCTTCGGCTGTTTCGGCAGCCCACTGAATGTGATTGAGTCCTTCAACCCACGATAGCCGCCCTATTTCGGCTGTACTCCCGGCGAGCGGCCCGGCGCCGTTTACTTACGAGCGAATGGAAAGTTGCTAATGGATTGCCAATGCGACCAGCGATACTCTGCGGTACTGGATGAGACGAACTTCGCTATTTCACGCGACTTCACGCCACCGAGCGATATTCGGCGATAATAGCCGTCACGAAGCAAACACAATTTGAAGACCGGCAGCGGCACCAGCCGCAGATTTCTCCCGAACCTGCGGAAGCGCCATTTGACGGGGGTTTGAGGTGTACTCGCGGCGAGCCGGCGGTAGGCGAAAACGGCGATCTGCTAGTGGATTGCTAATGCGGCGGGTGATATGGGGTGGAGCTGGCCCGCTTTATGCGCGATATGCACAAAAGAAGACGAGCCTAAGGGCGCCGCAGCGGTGCCTTCATAAGACTACACTTCTATTAATAAAGGAAGTACCGATGACGGATTACGACGTTACCGCTGCCAATGAAGACTTGCGCGAGGCGCGCCTACATTACTATGAAACGTATGCATTTCCGCTGTTCAGTCACATCGATTTGCGAGTTGCAGATGCAGAAGCCGTACGTCCATTCTACGATTCACTGATGGCGCTCTTTGGAACCGAGCCGACGACGCCGCGGGTTGTGCGTTACGGATACACCCGCCGGTATGGCAGCATACGAGCCGATTTCTTCAACATCTTTGAAGATCCCGACGCGCGTCCGACCGCTACGCGTATCGCTTTCGCCGCTCCAAGTGTCGCCTTTGTTGACGAAGTCGCAGACGTGGTGCGACGAAATGGCGGTAAGAATATCGAGGGCCCCCAATACTTCGAACAACATCATCCGACATTCTACGCAACATTCTTCGAAGACCCGTTGGGCAACCGTTTTGAAGTTTGCCATCATCGCATGGATAGATGATGACAAACGCGGACTGAAGGCACGTGCTTCAGCGGAAGGCGCCGACGATGGCACCGATATGTCATGGAAAGCGGAGGGCAGAAGCCGCGTGAACCGAAGCGGTTTTTATGATGCAGGTTCTTGCGGGAATTGCGCTGTCTGCAGCCATGACGCTGTTCTCGAGCCTGTTGTCGCAAGCGGTGCAGTTGCTCCCAACGATCGTAAATGATAACTGGCCGCACTTTTCCCCCGACGGTAGTCATATCGCGTTCGTTTCGAATCGCGGTGGCCAACGAGCGCCCTATATCATGTTATCCGACGGCAGCGCTATAACGCGCGTTCCAGTGGTGTTGCAGGACAAACAATTTTTCGGCAGCGTCGGCTGGCTTTCGGCTGCGAAGCTTTTGTACACACTTTACACGCCGATAAGGCTCGGTGCCTACGACAACGGTGGCGAGATTGATGTGTTCATGAGCGAGATGACATCGGGCCTCAAACCCGAGTTGGTCTACGCCGGAATCAACATCCAGCGGCCTGATGCTTCGCCGTCACGAGAATCGCTCGTGTTCGAAGCAGAACACGGGGCTTTTCAAACACAACCGAACATCGACGTAGAAATGGTCGATCTTTCGACGCTGACACTGCACGTCCTGACTCATAATGACGGCACCTATATTCAGACGGCATGGTCGCCAGACGGCGTAAAGATTGCTTACGCGTGCGCGCCCCGCAAGCAACCATTGCAGATCTGCACGATGAAAACCGACGGAACTGATGTCAAAGTACTAACGAGCGATTCCGGCTCGCATCAATGGCCCGCTTGGTCGCCCGATTCAAAGCGCATCGCGTACTTCAACGAGACGAAGATCGATGGTAGGATCGATTCCACAATTTGCGTCGTAGATAGTGATGGAGGCAATGAACACGCCATAACTTCGCATACGGGTATAATTCGTGATGAAACGCCGTCGTGGGCGCCAGATGGCGCCTCCATCGTGTTTCAGACCGATCGCACCGGAAGCGGCTTCCGCATCGCCGTCATTCACCCGGATGGAAGCGGCTTACAGTTTCTTACGAAGTAGCGCTAATTTCCCGAGACCAAACGCTCGACCGTCTGGAATAACCTTCGAGTATTCGGGCAAATCACGGGGGCGTTTGGGTAGCAGAACCGGGATCCGGTTAAGATGGCAACCTGCTAATGGATTGCTAATGCGATGGGTGGTAACGGGCGGCGCTAAACGATCAAGTGCGGCTTTTGCGCATTCCTTACTCTACGTTTTCGTGGTGATAAGACGCCTCCAGGGGTATTTCCGGGCGTTTATTACGAATTGAAACGAACTACTTGGACGTCCGATAACATCGTCGCAGACCATGCCTGGGGTACGCGCACAGGGATTGACGTCTATGATTATCCCGAGGACCGTTCCATCTGGAGCGAGGATCGGGCCTCCGCTCATGCCAGGTTCTCCGTGGGCCTCAACTACAACATCAGGGGCAACATTCCAATCCGGAAGGCCGTTGTATCCGACAATGCCCCCGAAAGTTACGACCGCGGGATCCTGTGGCCGCTGTAGTAGGTACCCGATCACTTCGACCGGCGTTCCTATGCGCTGCTGCGGCAACGTCAATTCGAGGACGGTCAGATTCTCTGGCAGGTACAGAATGCCGAACGGATTGCGAACCAACGAACAGTCGACTACGTCGTAGTGGTCCGCCGTGCATCTTGTGACGTCAACTATTGTGCCAAAAAGATCGACCGCAGGAACGCATTGTTCGTGGCGTCTGACGTAGAACGGAATGGCGCTCCGGATCAAGTGTGCGGCTGTAATTATGTCGCCACGGTCGTTTATGAAAAACGCTGTGCCTAATGGTTTCGGTAACCGTCGACCAGTCGGGTCCGCGCATACAAGCGTATAGACTCTGGTATGAATCGGAGCGGCCGACGACGGTCCGCGAGAGACAGTTGGAAAACAGCCGGTGATTGACAATACGCCGGCGACGAGCAACATACAGATGATCATTACGCGCAACGCGTCTATCGTCACGGTCAGTTTCAACGAATCATACTCGGCCGTACTCGTCGGTGCTTTAGGACAGTAATTGCCAATGGATTGATAGTGCGACGAGCGCCGCGATACGTCCGGCGCCTCAGGTCGCCATTCCGTCAGAGCAACACTACGATAGGACGCCGTCTGAAGCGTACGTCCTGGGGATACGGACGCTCTCCCTCGGAGCTGAGCTGCGGCCCGATCTGTTCTAGCCTCAGCCCACCGGCCGTGAAGATCGCCTGCCGAAAGCGAGTTCCGACCGGCTGCGCGGCTAACGGGAACGTCGATCGCGCAACGCCTTCGAGAAACGACGTCGCCGAATAGTCGCCGATCATGTAGCCGAGATCGGAATTCGGTAACCAACCAATCTGCATCGGTCCTGCAAGCTCAACCGGCTCGCTCCAGGTTCTGCCACCATTTTTCGATCCGATGAATCCGGCGTATACCTGGCACGTCTGAAACGTGCAATTCGCGTTCGCGAGATAGTAAAACGTCACACCTAAGTGCGCGTTCGCGCCCGAAGTATTCCGATCGACTCCCATACCGGGAAGAAAATGATCGAGCGAGCTCGAGCGCGGATCAATTGGGATCCGCTTGACGGCGCTCCATCGTTGTCCGTCGGTCGACGTGCTGTAGACGATATCGTCCGTGGCGCAGCCCACTCGGAAGCTGCAATCTTGCCAAGCGACATACACCGTTCCGCTCGCGTCGACTTCGGCGGAAGGCAGCGGTCCTGGATCGCGCAAGCCTCCGGGCAGCTGCTGCTCATTCGCATTCGCCACGAATACGCTCGCGTTCCACGTCATGCCGCCGTTCGTCGAGCTGACGCTCGCGATCCCGCCGCCCAGGAACGGAACCAACACGGTTCCATTCGGTTGAACGATCGGCTGTCCGCCGTTGCCCGCTGCGTTGTCCGCCGAGGGACGAGGCGTCGACCATGTCAATCCGCCATCGACCGAAGTGCTCATGAGGAGAAGAGCACCGAGATTGACGTCGATGTATTCGACGTAGCAATTCCCATAGTACGGACTGCCGGTCCAATTGTCGCAGACGATCCACGGCTTGTCCATGAAGTCGCCGGAGTCTGGCGCGATGTGCACCGGCCGCCGCCAGTGCAAGGCATCGGTCGAGCGGCTGACGATCGGAACGAGATACGTCGTTTGTCCGTGCGATGTCCCTCGAGGCAGCGAAACGATCATCCAAGTTTGGTGCTTAGCATCGTATGCGACGGCCGGGTCGGTGACCCGCTGATACGGAGCGAGCGCGACATCTGGGTCGGTGATTCCGGGCAGGTATCCGTAGGACCAAGTACGTCCATCGTCAGTCGTCGTAGACCAGCCGATGTCCATCGAGCCAGCATCGCTGTCTTGGTATCGCCCTACTTGGAAGACGCCAACCATTGTATGACCGTACGCGAAGTTGTCGGACTCGACTTCGGTCCTGTGCGCCGCCGCCACGTTGTGGAATGGGTCCGTGCTGATTTGTAAGAGTGACGGCGCTGCTTTCGCTGATTGCGTTGCGCTGAATATCACTCCGACCGCCGCAAGGATCGGAAAAACCCCGAACGACATGGTTCGCATCAAAGCGTCTCCTCGTTTGCAAGCACTGCGATTTCGCCTTTTGAATATCGAGTACCGACACTTGCGGCTTACGACGCAAAAGCCCTGGGACGGATTGCTAGGGCCACCGTCGCTTAATCAGAGGCAGCTTACCCCGCCTAGCGCGGCGCTACCCTGAGAAACGCGCAGCCGGCCCGTAAATGAATTGCGACACCCGAACGAGACCGGCGGGTTGAAGCGATCGACCTCTTGTTGCGATTTGTACCCCGGCCACCGGTACCTGGCCCTGGACGCCCGGCGGACGGACTCGTGCTATCGTTGCAACTGAGGGAGTGTAGGCTCTCCCAGCACCGAAGCCGACACTACGTCGCGACCGCACGAGGAGTAAACAGATGCTACCTTTTCTTCGCGTTTTGATGTTGTTCGCAGCGGTGGTCTTTGCTTTCGCCGGATTCGCGGGCGCGCGCCTCGCGACGGCCGCGGCCCCGACGCCCGTCGAGGGCTGCATGAAGCAGTGGCTCTTCAATGGTATTTGGCGCGTCAAAGTCACCGCCGTCGACCCATTTATGGAAGGCGGCGTGCAAACCGGCTGGCAAGTCACGGAAGTCTGGCGCAATGGTGCGAGCCAGACGGCCTCGCCGGGGGGTACGCTCTCGAAACCGCAGTTGCTCGAATTGACGAATGGCGGCAGCATTTCCACCGGCGCGACCGCTGCCGGAAGCGGTTCGGACTCTGAGCTTGCCTCGCACGACTTCGCAGAGTCTGCGCAATTCACGCACGTCGAGATATTCCGCTCGCCGGGCACGCTTGATGCGTCGAATAAACCGAAGGCCGTCGACATCACTTTCGACGGGGCGACGCTCGCGCAATATCGGTTCGGGCCGAAGTTCACGACCGGCCATTACGATTATCGATTTAAGCTCGACTGTATCGCAAGCGCAGCGGTAGCGAATGCCGCAGGTGGCTCTTCAGAGATCCCCGGCAAGGACGGCTGCATGAACCAGTGGATGTCGAACGGCGTGTGGCGGATGCGGTCGACGGCGATCGGTCCGGACAGCCCCAGCGGGCAGCAGATCGGCTGGGCAGTCACCGAAACATGGACGAATCAGACGCGCAAGCCGTGGGCGCCCGGCGACACGTTTGTCACCGACCAGCAACTTGTGTTCGCGGATGGGAACACGCTTGCGTCGAGCAATTCGGCCGGTTCGATGATGGCTCAAGGCAAACTCATGACTCACACCTTTGCTCCGGGCGAATCCTTCACGTTCCAGGAACTCTTCCGGCCGTCTGGCTTCGATGCCACCGAGACACCCGTCAAGCTCTTGGTGACGTTCAACGCTGCATCCGAGAACAACATCACGTGGAAACCGCACTACACGGCGAACCCGGCGAATTTCCGTATCAAATTGACCTGCGGAAATTAGTTCGGATCGTGGGGCATTTACGATGAAGTGGTTTGCACGCGCAGTCTCGATGATCGTCGCCTGCGCGCTCGCGCTGTCGATCGGACCAGCGCGCGCCGCAATCCAGGGGCTCCCGGGCGTCCCAACTATTCCCTCGGTCAACCAAGCCGCGAAGGATCTCGTCTCAAAGGCGCTCGTCAAACAGATGGGCGACGAATTTCTGCTCGAGCAGCCGCTTCATATCAGTTCGGACGCGGAATTTCCGATTGTGTCGTCATTGCCGGGGCGCGCGTTTCATCCTGTCGGCCAGCAAGTGCTTCAGTCGATCTATGCTCGCGCCCGCGATGGCACCGTGACGTTTCCCCCCGGCGATTACGCGGTTGCGGTAATGAACTTCTGTATGCTCGCACACGTGCACGTTCCGGATCGCAATAAGTTCCGGCTGACGCCGATCCAAGGCAAGTGGGCCGACATCCAGTCGGCGCTGTTCGCGCGCACGTCCTCGGGCTACGACAAGCACCAAGTCCAATTCCTCACCTGGTCGCTGCTGGCCGGCCTCAAATATTCCGAATTGCCGTTGAAAGAACAGCAGCTCGTCGACGCCGTTTTGCCGGATTTCAAGTCGCGGCTGCAGATGAGTTTCTACGAGCAGCTCCAGCGACGCTGGAACCAGATCTCGGCGAACGTTCCCGGCGCACCGAGCTTCGACGCGGCGATCGGGAAAATGGGAGACGTCGGAAAGGAGATCATCGCCGTCCGCGACATGCGTGACGAAATACTCTCCAACGCGAACAATTTCGACCAGGTGATGATCGACTTCGCAAACATCGGAGTTCCGCGCATTCCGAGCGATATCGCGCCGACGCCCTGGAGCATCGTCCAGCCCGGCGTGTACGCGCGCATGCTCAACAGAAGCGGATTCCTCACTCCCGGCGTGCTGCAGATCCGCGTCACGGCGAAGGCCGTGGCGGCGCACCGTGCCGCGATAGCGGTGGCGGTCGCGGGCCGTCGCGGGCGCGCGAGAACCGACGTCGCGCTGACGTTTCCCGGAATTCCGCTCGACCCGACCAATTGGGCCGGCTACCCAGGGTCCGCGGTCCAAGCGCTTGGCGGAAGTCCGGATCCCGGCAGCGCGCCCGGCGGTCCGGGCGGCGGCGGAGGGGCGCCGCAACCTGGTCCGGTTCCCGGCGGCGGTGGCGGCGGGCAACCTCACCCCGCGCCGGCGCCGAGCGGCGGCGGGCAGCCATCTCCTCCGGATGAGGGTTCCGGCGGAGGCGGAGGCGGCGGCGGCGGCGGCGGTGGAAATAGCGGCGACCCCGGCGACGATGAGGGCGACAGCTCATCGTCGTGCGATCCGCCGGCAAACATGTTCGGCGTTGAGAAGGGGCTACTGCTCGACGATGGTGGCGGCGGCATGGACATCGGGCGCGGAAAAGGCCACGGAATCGTCTGCCTCCTGTTGCGTCCGTTTATCGATTTGGCCCTGCTCGGGTGGCCGACCCGGGGCGGCGGCGAGATCGACGATGGAGCCGCCGGCTATTCGCTCTTTGGGCACGCGTTGTCCGGTCATGTAGTGATCGTCGCGCACTATACGTACTCGACCACATCGACGCCGATGCACTGGTATATGAAGAAACACGTCACCGCGGTGATCGACTACGCAAGCGTGACGCCGTTCTGCCCCGAACTCGTCCAGACGATCGCGGGAAACGGTATGCAGCCGGTACCGGGATGGCTTAGCGGCGCCGAACTTGAGAACCGGCTGTGCATCACGGGGATGAACGGCAAGAGCGTTCATGTCAATGCATGGGTGGTCGACGGCGATTTCGTCGGATTGCAATCGCAAGCGCACTCGGTCGATCCGAAGAACTTCCTATATGCCGACTTCATGGGCCACATGTAGGAGAGCGCCGAGCGGCGCGAAGGGTCGGCGCTTGGCGACCGCCACGCGGTCTAGTTGCCCGACGAGCAGTCCAAATCGTATTGAACCGCGATGCCGGTCAACGTAGTTAACTTTGCGGCGACACTCCGCTCCGATTGCGAATCGCCGAAGACCAGAAAGAACATGTCCTCGTAGAAGTTCGCCGGGTCACGCGGGTCATCGCTGATCTCTTGAAAGGACTTGGACTTGAGACCGATGCTGATCATCATGACGTCGGGATTCGTGCAGATCGTGGCCGATAGGGTCTCGATGTCCGACACGGGACCGGAATCAGTGGTGACGCTCCCATATGAGCTGTTGATTTGAGCGAGCAAGTTCGGACCTGATGTTGACAGCGAATTGGCAAGTGTCGATCCGTCGGCGCCGACCCGCGACCACGTCGCGACCAACGAACTTGAGTCCGCGGACGCGGGCATCGGCAGTTGAGCCGACAACAGCACGAACGAGAAGATTTGCACACACGCAACGGCCAAACGACGCCGAAACTTGACAGTAGAATAAAACACTTTCAATCACTCCGGTCCTCAACCGTCCCTTGTACCTATCGGCATAATTGGCCGAGCGTTGCGTCAAGTGGCGGCGGTTTGGGTGAGAGCGACGCCGCGCAGTCCAAGTAGGCTCTCGCTTGCCTTAGACCTGATAAATAAAAGTCGCTCTCCGCGTTTATTTGCGGCAAGCTCATGGTACGACAATGACCACGACACTCTCGATCGACGAGAGTAATCACGAAAGGCTTGGGAGATTCGAGGCGCCGCCTCGACCGCGTATTGAGACGACCACCTCGATTTCCAAGGAGTGAAACCATGAAGCGTTTAGTGGTCGTATTCGCGATACTCGCGGCGCTATGCTCATCTGCCATTACACCCGCGAGGGCAGCGTCGACTTTTCCGGCCGTCACGGACGGAGACTCCTATGGCGCGATTTTGACCTTGAAAACCAGCGAGCATACGAAGGTTCTCGCAGGTCCGATTGCGCCTGCCAGTCTCGACTGTAACACGAAAGCCGCCAACGACTCCAACACTGTCGGCTCAATCGGGCTCGGCAACACACTCACGAGCGGTACCGTGGTCAACACCGTCGCTTCGATGCATTCCCATAATGCTGCTTCGATCCAGTCCGTATCAACCGTCCAAGGGGCATCCGTACTCGCAGGAACAATCACCGCTCAAACGATTCGCGCGGAGGCGACGAGCTCCGCGGACCACAACAGCTCGTCGAGCACCGGCGATGGATCATCGTTCGCCGGTCTTGTTGTGCTTGGCGTTCCTGTCAAAGTTTCGCCTGGCCCGAATACAATGGTTACTCTGCCCGGTATTGGCTTTGCCGTGCTCAACGAACAATTCAGCTCGAGCTCTGACCCCTCGGTAACGACCATCACCGTGAACATGATTCACGTCTATGTCACGAAGCAGAATTCGTTCGGCCTGCGCGTCGGTACGGAGATCATCGTTGGTCACGCGAAGTCGGCCTTGGAGCTATTGACCGCCCCCGCAACGGTCCAAGCAGATTCCTATGGGCTCTTCGCCAAGGGTTTTGCCGGTCATCTCAAAGCGGAGAGCGGTCCGTGGGCGCCGGCATCAATCGGATGCGGGCCGGGCAACGACACGGATCGAGTCCTCGGGGTTACTTCGCCGGTCGGCACCACCGGTGCTATCGTCGACAAAGCAATCGGAAATGTGACGATGTCTGGCAGCACGGCTGAGGCGCAGTCAGACGTCGCAAATGTCAATATTCTCAACGCGTTGATAACGGCTGATTCGATCGATACATTCGCGAGCGTGCAGCTGAACGGGGGCGGAGGGCAGCGCGCCGGCAAAACGACGCTCGTCAACGCGAAAATCGCCGGCATGATCATCGCCGACAATCCGCCTCCGAATACGAGGATAGACATCGCCAATCTCGGCTACGTAATCGTAAACGAACAGTTGGGCCACGCGAACGGCTCATCGGCCTCCGAGACCGTTAATGGCATGCACCTATTTGTCACAATGTCAAATTCATACAACCTGCCGATCGGAGCGACGATCGTCGTCGCCCACTCCAACGCGGCAACCGCTGGTTTCTAGACAGGTACGATTGCGCAAACACCGCCGGTACGCATGCGCCGGCGGTGTTTGCGTATACTACGGAAAATGGCGCGCACGCAAAGCATCACCTAGGCACCTTGACACACGGCCAGCCGGCATGTTAGAAATGAGGCAACGGAGTGGCAACGGCCGTGAGCTCATCGCTCGAAGGGTTCCAAAATAGAACAGAAGCTGTTTTGGAGTCGGGTCGTTTGCCCGGCTTCTTTGTTATTGGAGACAACCGTGAAACGGCTTCACTTTATCGTCGGTATGTTCGCCGCCGCATTATTCGGACCAAACAATTGGTTTAGGTCAATCGCGGCATCGACGCTTTCTCCTCATCGAATGACGTGGGCGGATCACATTGAAGCCGAATCCTCGAAGACAGGCCGGCGTTATGAGCATTTTATACAGATGAGGTTGTGCCACGGCGCATACGATCATTTGAAATCGAGCGAAGAAGCCGCGGATCGTCGTGCGCGATGCGCAAAGATCTGCGGCCTCTGCCGCCATCTACATTCGCTCGCGGTCTGGCCCGATCCAACGTACCGCCAGCCAACGAAAGTCGTGCTCGATGCGCTTGCCGATGAGCCGTTTTACAGCCCACGTCGGCGTTTGGTGTCGGCGAATAAAAAAGGGCCGCGCTGCGAGCGTGGCCCCGTTTCGTTTGTTCCGATTGAATGAGACTCGACGTCTCGGGCCGCTCCTAGAGCTTCAGGTGTCCTGTGACCGTTAGGAAGATCAAGACGGCAAGAACTAGAATCGCGGTTTCCAAAGCTATCAGCCTCCTTTATTTAATCGTGCTATTCTTTTACCCGGATCGAGTGATCGATAATCAGTCAGGCGTCGTTCGCTTGCTTGCACATCGTACACGCAGGGCGCTTGTCAAAGTCGCAGCGTTCATCGTTGCGACCGAGCGATTCACATCTTGAACAACACGCCGAGATTCGATTGACCTCCGACCGACGTCGTACCGTACAGCGTGCCTGAAGCGTCGGCGACCAAACCGCCAAGAGGCGTGCCTCCGTCACTGCCGCCGGTGAAGTTGTGGCGCACGCTCTCGACGTAGGTACCGTTAGGCTGGGGTGTCAGTTTGAATACAACTCCGAAACCTGAATCGCCACCGGCGGAAGTCGTTCCATACAACGCACCATTCTGATCGGCGATGATCCCCCGCTTGCGGTTGTGAACCGTCGGCGCCGCCAGAAAATGCGTGCAGCAATACTTCGGTCCACGTGCCGCCACCGGCTGGCTTCAATTCGAACACCGTTCCCCAGCCAAAATTGCCGCCAAGAGAAGTCGTGCCGAACAGCGCTCCACCACGACCGAGCAGCAATCCGCTTAAAGGCGCATCTCCGTCTTGGCTTCCGGTGAACGGATGGATCGTCGTCTCAGTCCAGCCGCCGCCCGGCGCCGGCGTCAGCGAGAACGCGACGCCCCGGCTCCCGCTGCCGGCGCCGAATTTCGTGGTGGCGAAAAGCGATCCGCTCCCGTCAAGTAGCACGTCATTGGGCCTATATCCATCGAAAAGATCGAAACTATGCAGCGTCGTCTCGGTCCATCCGCCGCCACCTCCGACCAACTTGAAAACTGCTCCGAAACCAAAATGACCACCCAAGCCGCTGCCATAAAGGACGCCAGCGCTGTCCATGACGAGCCCGTGCTCGGGAAATGCTGCGTCATCCTGGCCGGATCCGAATGCGTGCAAAACCGTTTCAATCCATTGGCCGTGCCGATTTCGAGATAATTCAAACGCGACGCCCGAGCGAGCGGCGCCCCCACCGGACGTCGTTCCGTAGAGATTGCCGCTGCCGTCTAACAACAATCGCGCATCGGGGAACGCGCCATCGTTTTGGCCAGTGAAGTCGTGAAGGATTGTCGCCGTCCACGCGCCGTCGACAAGTGCGCGCACTATCTTGAAGACCGTACCGCGGTTGTGCGCACCGCCTGAAGCAGTTGTGCCGTAGAGTGCGCCGAAGCCGTCAGCAACAAGAGTCGCCTGCGGGTTGGCGCCATCAGCCCCTCCGCCGAAATTATGGATCACCGTCAAGCGTGGTTGGGCTTGAGCGCCCGCAACCGGAACGATTGACATCAGAAGAGCAAGAAATCCCGGAGGAGCGGCTATCCTCATCAGATGTGCCACGGCGGTCTCTCCCTCCCCGGCCCCAAGCGGATCCCGATGCCTGGAAGCCACACAAGGCTGCGCGAGTCGCGCATCGCTTCGTAATCCTCGGTCCGCTGGTGCGAACGCCTGCGGATTCCGTCGAGAGCGCGATGTGGAAACGTCGACGTTGCGCGATCATACCACCGTAAGCAGTAATCATCATGAAAGTGGCGATGAAAATTTGGTGCCGCGGTCGATCATAGTCACCGCCGGCGATCGCCAGGCGCCTTCACGTAGTGCTCAAAGACATAACGCCAAGGAAGCGCGACGTAGACGAGCACGACGAATGCGCAGGCAAAGATGTTGGGCACGATCGCCGGATCGATATGCCCCGCCAGCCACTGTGGTAAAGCGACGATCCCAAGCCAAAGCGTCTTCCAGAGCAGTTCCCAGAAGAGAACAGGCAACATCTGCAGCGGATAACGGATTCCGAGCAGGCAGAGCAGCCAGAACGACGCGAGCACGCACGAGACGATCCCTTCGAGCAGACTCCAATGCCTTCCGGGATTGAAGACGTCAGGCACGATCTGCGTGCCGAGCCCGATCACTATGAACAGGTACAAGGCCCGTAAGACATACAGACGGATCAGTGAAACGTCTTGCGTCTGCGGGATATGCGCTGTTGTTGCGGACAATTGCGGTTCCCTCCACTGGACGTGATGGCACTTCAACATGGTTTGCTCGCACGACTTTCCAGCGGTAAGTAATACTAGGTTTTTCCCGTACGAGTGAGCAACCCGCGCCACATGCTTCCGTTGATCGGCGTGCTCATCGTCGTCGCCGGATTCGCGCTGCGCCGCAATCCGCTCATCGTCGTCACGATTGCGGGCATCGCCTCCGCGCTGCTCGCCGGCATGCCGATCGCACGCATCATCGACGCGTTCGGCTCCGGCTTCGCGAACAGCCGCTCGATTTCACTCGCGTTCATGGTTTTGCCGGTCGTCGGGCTCGCCGAACGATACGGCCTTCAGCAGCGTGCGAAACTCTTGATCTCGACGGCAGCCGGCCTGACGGCTGGGCGTCTCCTGCTCGTCTACCTTTTCATCCGCCAGCTCACGGCGGCACTCGGCCTAACGAGCATTGGCGGCGTGCCGCAGATGGTGCGCCCAGTGATCTATCCGATGGCGGAAGGCGCCGTCGTGCGCGCATACGGCGACGAATTGCCGGAGCGGGTCAGCGACGAAGTAAAGGCGCATTCGGCGGCTGCCGACACCATAGGCGTCTTCTTCGGCGAGGACATCTTCGTCGCGATCGGTGCGGTGTTGCTCATCACCTCGTACGTCGACGCGACGTATCACCTCGCGCTTGACGCGCTGCAGATCGCGCTGTGGGCGATTCCGACGGCGATCGCGGCGTTCGTCATCCACGGCTTTCGGCTGCTGCGGCTCGACGGACGATTGACTGCGATGCTCGCAAGCGGCACCGACAAGCGCGAGGACAAACCGTGATCACCGCCGAGTGGATCTACTGGCTCGCGGGAGCGTTCTTCCTCGCGACCGGCGTGCAGATCGCGCTCGACCGCTCGCACGCGCAGCGCTGGATGAACTGTGCGTTCTGGTCGCTGCTGGGGCTCTCGTTTTTCTACGGGAGCTTCGTGTCCGTACTGCCGCTTTGGCCGCTCGGCGCGGCGGTCATCGCCATGGCGCTCATCGCCGGCTCCGGCCTCACGTCGCCGGGCACGGTGAGCACTACGACCGAGGCCGAACGCGAAGCGAGCGCGCGCAGCAAAGGCAATCTTCTGTTCGCGCCGGCGTTGACGATTCCAATCGTGACGATCGCGTTCGCGCTCGGCGCCAGCAAAGTCGCGATCGGCGGCGTGCCGCTCCTCGCGAAAGGTCAGGCAACGCTCATCGGGCTGGGCGTCGCGGTCATCGCAGCGCTGATCGTCGGCGTCGTTCTGCTGAAACCGAAGCAGCCGGTTGTCGCGCTGCGCGAAGGTCGGCGTCTGTTGGAATCCGTCGGATGGGCGGTGCTGCTGCCGCAAATGCTGACGGTGCTCGGCGGGCTGTTCACGCAGGCCGGCGTCGGCACCGACGTCGGGGCCATCGCGCAGCACATCGTGCCCGAGCAGTCGAGAATGTTCGCGGTGATTGTCTACGCGCTCGGCATGGCGTCGTTCACGATCGTCATGGGCAACGCGTTCGCGGCCTTCCCCATCATGACCGCCGCGGTCGGGTGGCCGGTCTTGGTCGAACGGTTCGGCGCGCATCCCGCGCCGCTTTTCGCGATCGGCATGCTCGCAGGATACTGCGGCACGCTCTGCACGCCGATGGCGGCGAATTTCAATCTCGTGCCGCCCGCGTTGCTTGAGATGAAAGACCGCTACCTTCAGATAAAGGTGCAGATACCGACCGCGATTGCGCTGTTTATCGTCAACGTCGCGCTCATGCTGAGCTTGCCGTTCTCGTAAGAAGAAGATGAAGGCGCGACGCTGGTGGCAGTAGCGAATTAGACGATGCGCACGCGGCGCACTCACGCGGATGATAAAAGCGAAAATCGGGGAAGGTTGAATTCGGGAAGGAGCGATTTCATGGAAACGACTCTGAGAAACTTTCAACCGCTCATTCGGATGCTTGTCAGTATTGCGATCGTCTTGTCGCTGATCGGCGGTACATTCACTCCAGTCACGGCCGACACCGCGGGGCAGGTAAGCACGCGAAACATCGCACTCGGCGCCCTGGCCCTCGCGGTCGGCATCGTCCTCTACAACAATTACCAACACAAAGTGGCGACTGCCAATTCAGTCGTCGGGTACACGCGCGATGGCGGCGTGCTGTATGGCGATGGACGAATCGTTTACCCGAACAACATCACGGCGTATGCGACGAACAACGGATCCCAAGTATGCTCGTTCAACGGTGTCGGCGTGCCGTGCCGGCCAACGCACCTCTCCGGCTATTTCCGGCGTGGGTATAAACCGCCGTGCTGGCCGCCGGGTCATTGTAAAGATTACTGGAAAAAACATCACAAAGACCACGACAACGGGAACGGGGACGATCACAGTTCGTTGCCGTGAACCGGGTCGGTCGAACGTAGTACTCCGGGGCGCCATGATACAACCATGGCGCCCTTCGTTTTGTGGGCGAACGTGCGCCCCCGGCAGCTAGCTTAAGTCGACTCGCGAGGGACCATCTCGGTCCGCAAACGGGCCGGATAACCCCCCATCCCACGAGCCCTGAGACTTGTGTCTCAATCAACATGCATAAAGCCTTTCGCGATGCGTGACCTGACGCACCATTCACTCTCTGACGGTCACAGAGCGACGGGTACCCGCTGTCATACAACCGACACCAGTATAGTTGAGTATCAATTCATAGCGGGTGGGCAGCGAAAAGGTCGCAGAGGGACTCAATGGGGACACGCAAACGCTCTAGTCGGGCATTCAGTATCATTGAATCGATGATCGCGGTCGTCGTACTGGCGATTGGAGTGGTCGCGATGCTCGGTATTCTGCCTCAATCGTTCGGCATCACCAACACCGATAGCCGGCACGTCCAGGCGCTCAGCGCCGGGCAAGCGTACATGGATCAGATCCGCTTCTACATCAGGGGCACGGCGCCGACCGGTTCGCCTGCGGGCTATCCCGTTTCATCGCTTCCCACACCCCCGTCCGTGGCGGTTGATTCTGGTGATTCCGTCCTCGGCAACGGCAACGTGGCGGGCGGAAGCGCATATTTCAACTTCGTGCCGAGTTGCGTCGCCGTGGGTGCCTCCGCGCTCGAATTCGATTGTATCGTCACCGTCAGCTGGACGACGAGCAACCATACCCACAGCCTGCAGATTGAATCGTATGTCACAACCGAAACGTAATCGTCAGCGCGGGACCTCGATGGCCGAACTCTTGACCGTGATGGTCATCTTCGGTTTGATCAGCATGGTCGTGGCGGCAGTCATCGGACCGATCCTTCGTGCACCGGGCCAGGAGCAGGTGAAGGTCGACACGATG
>Ga0207100_1079_pt1 | contig 23309 bp, 23 predicted proteins | sample Alteio_BWMinHeat_82_FD_153520 | JGI IMG/M metagenome (GOLD analysis project Ga0207100, IMG submission 153520) | Enriched cells from forest soil in Barre Woods Harvard Forest LTER site, Petersham, Massachusetts, United States -... | ecosystem: Environmental > Terrestrial > Soil > Temperate forest >...
CCTCCAATATCCGGAGGGAGAGCTCCGCGTCCTCCGTCAGCGCTTCCTCATCCCAGCCGCCCACTTCTTCCAGGACGTCCTTGCGGACGATGAAGTTGGTCCCGGGCAGCGTGGCGATCTTGAGCAGTTTCCAGCGCCCGGCCTGAACGATCCACTGGAAGCTCAGGCCCTCGATGTTGATGAATTTCGTGAGGAGGTTGCGCCGCCGGTTCAGAGTCCGGAATTTTCCGAGTGCGGCCCCCAAACTCGGATCGAGAACAAATTGGGACGCCAGGTATTTGAGCGATACGGCCTCGGGCCGGTTGTCGGCGTCAAACACGGCGATCAGGGGATGCCGCGCCAGCGGGATGGCCCGGTTCAGGACGGCCGCTTTCCCCCGGCCCCCCTCATTTTTGGGGACGTGAACGACCCGGAGCTGGGGATGATGTTTGGAAAGCGCGTCCAGTATCTCCGGGGTCCTGTCGCTCGAGGCGTCGTCCATGATGATGACGTCGAGTTTCTCCATGGGGAAATCGGAGGAGAAAATACTCCGGACCGTGTCTTCGATCACGAGTTCTTCATTGTGCGCGGGGATCAGGACCGAGATCCCCGGCAGTTCGAGCGGCTGAGTTTGCAGGCGCTTTTTTTCAAGGGTCGATTCCCGGCTGTAGATGAACCCGGCGGAGGCCAGCACGAACTGGTAGACGAGCATGAACCAAATGAGCAGGACGCTGGCGATGAAAAGAAGCTGCAGAAGGATTTCGGAGCTCATTTTCCGCCTCTCCGCGCCCAGCGGATGCTTTCATAAACAAACCGGCGTATTTTCTTTGTCCTTCGCCGGAGCGTGATGAACAAAAAGAGAATGGCCAGGAGACTGCTGGACGCCATCCCGAACAGCACGATGAGGGAGGCCGACACCAGGCTCATGAATCCGACGATGTACAGGAGCGGGGATTGCGTGAGAACCCGCATCCGGTGCTGGCCGGGGGGGGCCAGGATCACGAACCCATCATCTCCCTTCAGGACCGGGAGCCGCGTCGGGATGTCATCGAGGAATATCTTGTAAGGCTCTTTGTTGAGCCCGAGCAGGCACCGGGCCTGGGAGAGGTACTCGATTTCCAGCCCGCGCCCTTTGCGTTGGCAGCCCAGCAGTTCGCCGGAGATGGAAATCAGGCGTGTCTGCAGGGGCTCGGTGTCGAGCCAGGACCGCTGGCCACGGCTGAACGTGAGCGTGTGCTCGCCGGGAGGGATCAGAACGTCCCCCTTGTCCGCGCAGGGCCAGGGCTCTCCGTCCAGTTTGCATCTCCTCGCTTCCCGGCCGAGCTCAAGCGTCACCGTCCGGGGGGCCCGCACCAGCCAGGTGTTGCCGTCCTTCGTCACCCGGGCCTCGGCGGCCATGGCGTAAGGCAGGAGTTCCCAATCCTGTTCATGGATGGTGGCTTCAGAGTAGAAACAGACCCGCGGGGCCTGACTCGAGGCGGACCGCCACAGCTCCAGGAATTCCGAGCCCGTGGGTTGGGCCGTCGCGAACCCATTCTGGTCCGGGGAGTGGACGGGGAGCACGTTAATATCGATCACATAGGGCCGGCCGGACAGCGCGGTTTTATAGCGTTCTCCCAATTTGGCGTAGCGATCCGGGGGCTCGTCCCATTCGGAAGCCGGGTCTTCGATTTGCGGAATGACCCCGTAGCGATTGGTGAGTTTGAGGGTCGCTTCCATGTCAATGCTCAGGTAATCCCTCAGTTCCGGGTGCTGGAGCGTGTCGATGATGGTGACCGTGATGTCCCAGGGTCGGTTTCCCTTCTTCGCCGCTTCCTTTAATGTCCCCAACATGGCGTCCAGCAGTTTAAAACGGGTCTTCCGTCGATATTCGTAGAAGGTCTGGAGCGCTCCCAGGTTCACCTTCCAGTTGTTGGGAGAACCCTCGCGGGTCAATTCGATGGGATCGAACCCGTGTTTCTCGCGGAAGTCTTTTCTGGAATAGGGATTAAAAGGGGTGAAGAACTGGGGCGCTTCCGGTCCTTGAAGGGACTCGAATTCCAGTTCGGCGATATCCACGCCGTCCCAGTCGTAGCGTTGAAGGAATGACGCGGCGTCATCCATGACCGCTTTCAGGCATTGGGGATTCTGAAGGTTCATCAGGTATCGCCAATCCACGTGCGCGTCGGTGAGCAGGGCCGTCTTTTCCCTCCATTCCGGATGCTGATTCCAGAAGCGCTCGCTGACATGAGGCCATTCGAACCAGGCGTCGACCAGAATGCCGTTTTGATGGGCGACTTTGATGAGCCGGGCGTAGTCGTAAGTGTACTTGTCGTAAAAATGCCAGGCCGCCGCGTGGATGGTGTGGATTCCCCAGTGCTTCCACATGCGCGCCAGCCTCTCGATGCTCACGCTCTGCCGGTAGCCCGGGTCAAAGTAAGCGTCCGCCCCGGCGCGCTTCACGAGGGGGCTCAAATGGAATTCCTGGAGAAGAATGGAGGGCAGGTCCGGGAATCTCGAGTAGCCGAAGTTTGAGGACGGGTCATAAAGCGGAGAAAAATACAGGTATTTTCCCTGTCCGAAAGAACCGCCGATGACGAGCGCGTGCTGTGTGTCACGGTCGGAATAGTACGTGGTCACATCGGTCCCGGGCATCGGGATGATGGAGGGGACCGAAGGATGGTCGGACCAATGGTATTCCTGGGATACGAACAAGGGGTTGACGAGCCCGTAGACCGGGGCCGGTTTTCCCAGTTGGATCCTGAGAGCCCGGCTGAGCGGGCTTTCGCCGTCCGTGAGAAGGTTGATGCCTCCTTTCAGGGCGCTGAGAATATTGGCGACTTTTTCAACGGGCAGGGATTTGGCGGCGGACCACGGGATCACCAGGAGCGTGAAGGGGCCGATGTCCTCTTCCGGGAAGTCGTTTACATAAATTCGTTCGATCTCGAAGCCCAAAGTGTTCAGCGTGTTGTAGAAACTCTCCTGATCTTTCTTTTCTTCTCCCCGGGCCTGCGGGTTCCAGAGGATGATGGTTTTTAGGGGATCCTGCCAGTTCCTTTCAGGGAGGACGGTTTCCAGCTTTCGTTGAAGAACGGAGAAATCCCCCTTGGCGATCCGGAGGAGTTTTGCGAACGTGCCGGGGGGGCGGATGTCCTGTCTCAGCGCGATGTAAGTTTCCCCCGGCCCCAGAGTGATTTGGCGTGACACGAAACCTTGAGGAATGACCTCCAGCGTATTGTCCGCGCGGTCTTCTCCTTTCGGCCCCACGATTTTCTCATTGAGGAAGCGGCCTTCACCGGCGATTCTCGCCTCGCCGCTCTGGGTGGTGATGAGGCTCCCCTGGCTTTGCACCGTGTTGGGAAAACTTCTCAGGTCCACGAAATGATATCCCCTCGCTTCGATGCCGGCGATCAGCCGGTCCAGCAATTGAGGGTCCAGGAAGGGATGGAAAAAGAAGCTCGCGTAGCCGTCACGCACGACGGAGGCCGCGTCGGCGTTCTTGAGGATCGGCTCGATGACCGGGTCTTCAATCGGCACGTAGGCGAGGTTTTCCGGGATGACGAATTGATTGTAGAGGTCCGTCACAGGGTAAGGGAAAGACTGGTCATTGTCCAGGTGGTTGGCCGCGATGCGCCGTTCATAGACGGTGTTGAAATAGCGGTGCATGATTTTGTAATCGATGTCGGAGGCGGCGTAGTGGGGCGTTTCCCAGGTGACGGGATAGAGACCGGCGTTGATTGATTCTTTGACGGCCTGTTCGAGACGATGGGCCGCGAACCCTGCCGAATCTGCCCGAACCGGACGGTCTGCCAGATCATCCCAAAATTCATAGTCGTCGGCGGTGACCCCCCGGTATTGATGGGTGTATCCGTGCAGAACCGGGACCCCGCCCGCGCGCACATATTCCTGCAGGACCTTTACCACGTCGGGCGCGTCCGTCAGGTGCATGTAGATTCCCTCACTGGGGTTGACATACATGGGAACGAACCCGAAAGAGAATGGGATGTGATGTTTGCGCAGGACGGCGAGCGTGCTTTTCAGTTGTTCGGGCCTGTCTGAAGCGTTGATGTCCTCGATGCGGAGCAACGCCCGGTGGTCCTCGGGGTGGTTGATCCCCAGGATGTCGTGCAGAACGTCGGCGAAGGCCAGATAGCGATCCCCCTCACCGGAGTAGGAAAACGGGGAGTCGGCCACGACCCAGAATGAGCCGCTGTGGATGATGTAGGGCGTCCGGGCATTGTCGTCCCCCAGCGCCCAGGCGATGACATGGGTTCTTGAAGGGTCCACCACGCGCAGGAGGTTGATGTCAGGATCTCCTTTGTCGAGGACTTTCCCTTTGTAGAGAACCCGCCTGAAAGAACTGCGTTCGAAAAGGCGTTCAAAAGAGATTCCATGTTGGCGCAAAACCCCACCGCGGTCAAGCCGGCCCACCTGATTTCCCAACCAGCAAAACGGCCTGTCAATGAGAGCGGCGTCGGAGAGAAACGCCTCCGGAACATTGAATTTCCGGTTGTAGATGACACAGAAGACGGCGTCGTAGGACTTCCAGTCACCGGGAACGTACTGCCCCAGCGGCATGATTTTCCGGTGGGTGGTGAAGTGCCCCAGCATGTTGCCCAGATAAAGCGCGTCCACCAGCCCAGGGTTGGTGCCGGTCTCCGGGCCATCGAACAGGACAAGGACGGAAGGGGGGTTGTGTTCGCCCGCCTGGAGGGACGGCGAGATCACGGCGCTCAGGGTGGCCAGAAAAAGAAAGCCGCCTCTCAGGAACCGGGGCGTACAAGGTCTCATTTCCGACGAATTATACTACTAATATGGAAGAGCATGATGACGGAAAGGGTCGTGTTTGGTAAAACTGTCACCATGAGTAAGGCTTTGTTTTGTTCATGCGGGATCATGATTCTCCTCTCCGGAGTTTTCCTCCGGTTCCATGCCCTGGACCGGCAGAGCGTGTGGGATGATGAGATGACCACGATGAAAGTGATCGCGGTGCCGCTTTCCCGGGAGTTTCAATACCAGCGTGTTTATGAGATTCACCCCCCCCCTGTTTTTCTGCCAGCTTCGAGCCTGGAAGCATGTGGTGGGCGGAACCCTTTCGGCCCTCCGGTCCAATTCCGCCGTTTGGGGGAGCCTCTCTCTTTTGGCGCTCTATGGATTGGCCAGGAGACTGTCCCTGTCGCCGTGGGCGAGCCTCGGGTCCATGGCGTTGCTCGCCTTCTCTCCTTTTCATCTCGCGTACAGCCAGGAACTCCGGCCTTACGCGCTGGCGATTTTTCTGGGAATTTCCGGGTTCTGGACGTTGGAGAAGCTTCTTAAACAACAGGACGATCGCCGGCTTTGGGCTCTTGTCTTCTTGTTGTTGGTGGCCGAGCTTTACACCCATTACTGGGGAGCTTTTGTCGCTTGCGCCCAGGGCCTCTACGGTTTATCGCGGTTAGAGGGTCGCCGGCGATCAAGGTGGGTGGGCTTGTGTTTCGCCGCCGTTCTTTTATTTTCTTTTTGGCTTCCCGTTTTATGGGATCAAATTCACGCGGTAGGAAACCTCGCCGGCTTTTGGGCGTACGCGCCGTCTCCCATGAACCTGGTCCGCACCTTTTCGGCTTTCTGCGGGGTTTATTTTCGCTTCGCGTCCCTGGATTTTCTCCTCCCCGGTCCGTGGGTTTTAAAGATCGTTGTCGGCGGCCTCTACGTTTTGGCATTACTTGGGGGCATTGGGAAGGCGCCCCGGCCGGTGAGTCTTTGGCTGGTGATGGGATTGGGGTTGCCGTTTGTTCTCAGTTACTGGAAGCCGGGTCTCTATCTTTGGTATCGCTATACCTCATTAATATATCCTGCTTTCGTTCTATGCGTCGTTTCAGGCTTGGTTTCCTTACGACCTCGGTGGCTCGGACGTTTGAGTCTGTGTTTTCTCTTGATCGCGGAGATGTGGGGATGCATTTATTATTTCAGAGGTTGGGAAAAAGCCAACCCGAGGGCCGTTGTGGCGTACGTCAGCGATCACGTCACGCCGGATGCGGTGGTGATTCGCCCCACCTATTTTTCAGAGCTTTTTTCGTTCTATACCAAGAGCCCGCCGCCTGTTTTTGACCAGCATCTTCAGGACAGTGTCGAAAAGCGCGCCCGTTTCAGAGGTAAAAATGTCCTTTTGATCGCGTTCGACGTCCCCTCCGATCCGGTCACAGACGCTTTTCGCGCGGAATTCAAGACCGTGGAGGCCCGTTATTTCCCCGGTTTTGCCCACCTGGGGGTCACGGTTTATACGCTCCGGTAAGCGAAATGCTAAGATAGCTCGATGTCATTTTCGAATTTTGGGCTGCGGCCCGAACTGATGAAGGCCATCGAGGCCATGAGTTTTCATGAGCCGACCCCGGTTCAGCGGGAGACGATCCCCCTGGCTCTGGAAGGGCGGGACATTCTCGCTTCAGCGGAGACCGGCACCGGCAAAACCCTTGGCTTCATACTCCCCCTCCTTCACCACCTCCTGGAGAACCCCCGGCCCGGCCTGCGCGCCCTTATCCTTCTGCCGACCCGCGAGCTTGCCGCCCAGGTTCAATCCGTCGCCCGTGAATGCACGCGCTTTACCCATCTCAAGCCTCCGGCTTTGGTCATCGGGGGAGAGAGTTTCCCCCTTCAGGAGCGCGCTCTCAAAGCGGGCGCTCCCTTCGTCATCGCGACGCCCGGGCGCCTGCTCGATCATATGGACCGCCGCACGCTCCATCTGCGGGACGTGGAAACGCTGGTCCTGGACGAGGCGGACCGGATGCTCGACATGGGTTTTGCCCCAGCCCTCCGGGAGATTTTGCGTCATGTCCCGGCACAGCGGCAGACGATGCTTTTCTCGGCGACCCTGCCCCGGGAGATCCAGCAGCTGACCCATGTCGCCCTCAAGAATCCGGCGAGCGTACGCCTCGCCCCCGAAGGGACGCCCGCCTCCACCGTCAATCAGATCTTGTATCCCATCCGCCCGGAGCAGAAGAACGACCTCCTCCTCGCTCTTTTGAGGAGCACCAACGTCAAATCGGTGCTGATCTTCTGCCGGACCAAGCACCGGGCCGACCGGCTGGGCCGTTTCCTTTCCGTCAATGATTTCTCGTCGACCGTCATGCACGCCGACCGGACCCAGGCCCAGCGGAGCGCGGCGCTTGAAGGGTTCAAGAGCGGCCGGTACAAAATCCTCGTGGCCACCGACATCGCCGCCCGGGGGCTCGATATCAAAGGCGTGAGCCACGTCGTCAATTTTGATGTGCCGATGCATCATGAGGATTTCGTTCATCGCATCGGCCGGACGGGCCGGGCCCTTGAGGTGGGAGACGCGATCACCCTGGCCGCTCCGGACGAGGAAAAATTCGTGGCCGCGATCGAGCGGTTCATTCACCGCCAGCTTCCCCGCGCGTTTCTGCCCGATTTCCCTTATTTAAGGCTTCCCGTTCCGGCGCCCGCCAAGCCGTTCTCGGACCGCTTCGCCGGCGGCCGGCGCGGCATCCGCTGGGGCCGGGCCAGTCGAATTCATCATAAGTGACACGGATGAAAAGGAGCCTCTTCATTTTGGAGGTCGGCCTCATCGTTTCATTGGCGGTTTCCGCGGCGGCCGCCGGGGCCGATGGGTCCCAGTCCACCTCCCAGACTTCGCAGGTCACAGGGCTTCCGGCAGTAGAGCAAACCCAGAAGTTCTCCGAAGGCCTCGCCCCCATCCAGGTGATCGATAAGTGGGGTTATATCGATAAGACAGGCCGGATCGTTATCACCCCCCAATTTCAGGCCGCCGGGCCGTTTTTTGAGGCGATGGCGGCAGTGCGCAGCAATGACAAGTTCGGCTTCATCGACAAGACAGGCTGGCTGGTCATTGAGGCGAAATACGAAGGGGCGGCGAGATTTTCCGAGGGTTTGGCCGCCGTTCTGGCCGGGGCTCTCTGGGGCTATGTCGATCAAACCGGCACGATGGTCGTCAATCCCGCCTATGACTCGGCAGACCGCTTTTCAGAGGGATTGGCGAAAGTCGGAACGGGAGGAAGATTTGGGTTCATCGACAAGACGGGTAAGATGGTGATCAACCCCTGGTATGACGCCGCCGACCGCTTTTCGGAGGGGTTGGCCCCGATCAAGACCGTTGGGAAATGGGGGTATGTGGATAAGCGCGGGAATTCGGTGATCTCGCAGCTGTATGATCAGGCCGACCCCTTTTACGATGGCATCGCCCGCGTGAAAGCTTCGGACAAATGGGGTTTCATTGATAAGTCGGGGGCGACCGTGGTCAGGCCCTGGTATGACAGCGCCGATCACTTCGCGGATGGTTTGGCCCCGGTCCAGGAAAACGGCAAGTGGGGTTTTGTGGACGTCAACGGCCGGGAGGTTGTGAACCCCTGGTATGATCAGGCGGGCCCGTTTTCGGAAGGTTTGGCCAGGGTCCAGACCACCGGCAAGTGGGGATATATCGATAAAGACGGGAATTTTTCGCTTCAACCTCAGTTCGATGATGCCGATAATTTTTCAGAGGGGTTCGCCCGGGTGTCTTTGAGCGGCCGGTGGTCCTACATCGACAGGGCGGGCAAACAGATTTGGGGCCAGTGACAGCCGCCATTCTGAGGAGGGTCGGTGACCCGACGAAGAATCTGATGGATAGATTCTTCGCTTCGCTCAGAATGACACCTCAAAAATTGATAAAATGCTAATAGGTCATTATGTTCAAAGTCATCAACATCGAAGAAACACCTAATCCAGACGCGTTGAAATTCATACTTGACCAGCCCCTTTTGGTGTCCGGGGTTCGGCAGTTTGATAACGCCCCGGCCGGTTCCAAAGATCCTCTGGCCCGCCCCCTGTTTTCCCTGGGAGGGGTCGAATCCGTGTTTTACATGGGTGGGTTTGTCACGGTCGCAAAATTTCCGAACCGGGCCTGGGATGAGCTGAAGCCTCAAATCGTGAAGGTCATTGAGGAGAGTGCCGAGGCCGCCAAGAACGCCGGGGACGCCCCAGCCGGCAACGGATCCTCCGCCACTCCCGAGAATGGAGAGTTGCTCACGAAAATCAATCAGGTTTTGGAAGAGAACGTCGTTCCCGCTCTCGCGGCGGATGGCGGAGGGATCGAGGTTCTTGGTTTGGACGATTATGTTTTGACGATTCATTATCAGGGGGCTTGCGGCAGTTGCGCCAGTTCCACCGCCGGAACCATGATGGCCGTCCAGAACCTCCTTCAAAGAATGATCGACCCGCGCATCCAGGTCGTCCCCGGTTAGCCGTCCTTCCTTGTCCAGCCAGCCTCTCCAGCCGTCCGAAGAAGAAAAAGTTTACGAAGCGGAGATCGTCGGGGCCCCGCCCCCGCGCCCGCCGTTTTGGCAAAGGATACTCTCCCGCCTTTTCATGGTTGTTTTCCTCGTTCTGACCGGCGCGGGGCTCTGCGTCGTCGGCGTTGTCCTCACCCTGACGGTCGTCGGAGCTTTGGCGGGCATCCCCCTTATTCTCGTGGGCCTGGGGTTGATGATCGCGGCTTTCTTCCTGCCGCTCGGGGGTGGGTCGGTCAAATTTCAGACATTCCGGCGCGGGAGGTTTTGGAATGGGTGAGCGAAAATTCGCCGTTCTCCTGGCCAAACCCGAACTTTTCAAACCGTTGGTGATCTCCCATGTGCTCGCGCCCGCTCGCGGGATCCCTCTTCAGGATGCCGTCTCGTCGGCCCGGAGTTGTTGGGGATTTCTTCTGGAGAACGCCGATGAACCGGCCGCACAGGGCCTGGCGGCGCGGTTCGACGATGCCGGGCTGTCCGTTCTGGTTGTTCCCCGGGAATCCATTCCCGTTCTTCCGCCGGTTCAGCTGATCCCTTCCCCGAAGACAGACATCCTCCCCGACAGAATCGTTTTGATCTCGGCGATGGCGTTCAAACAGCGGGTCATGAAAGCGGTCAAAGTAAAGGAAGGACCCACCCAGACACAACAGATCGTCAGCATGGGGCTTATGATGGCGACGGGGCTGCCGATCAAGCTCGGGGGGAAAAAGAAAACCGTTGAGAAAAACGTGGAGAGTTCAGAGCTTCTCTTCTACGCCGATCTCATTTTGCGAAATCCCTCCGAGCGGTTTCGTGTTGACGCTCAAAAATTTGATTATTCCTGCCTGGGGTCGAAGATGCTTTACAACATCGCGGGAAATTTCCGGCTTCTTTTGGGGGAGTGGGTGAAAAACACCCCCGCCGCCCGGTTGAATCACGGAACCCGGGTGATCCTGGACAACAAGCCGCTTCGCGAGATGGGTTACGCTTCTTTGGAGGAGATGGAACGGGAGAGCCGCTGGCTTCTGGCCCTGGTGGAGAGCGGGTGGAAATAGAGGACCACGGCCAGGGTCGCCGTGAAGAACACTGTGTTCACCATGGAATAAACGACCCATATAGGATCGGCGGAAGAGAGGCCCGAGGGCAGCATTCCGATGATGCAGACCCAGACGCCGATCACCCAGACGAGGCTGATGTCCTGAGAAGAGCGTCTCCGGATGATCCGGATGATGAGCGGGATGTTGAAAAAAGGCAGTACCACGGCGGAAACCATCCCCAACGTTTTCACTAGACCTGCCCGCCCGCTTTCCTTCGGGTGCTGGGATCCAGAAGCTTTTTTCTGAGCCGGATGTTTTTGGGCGTCACCTCGACAAGTTCGTCCGTCTCGATGAATTCGATCGCCTGCTCCAGGCTCAGTTCCCGGTGGGGCGTGAGCATGATGGCGTCATCAGAGCCCGAGGCCCGCATGTTGCTCAAGGCCTTCTTTTTGCAGGCGTTGACGAGCAGGTTTGATTCCCGCGCGCTTTCCCCGATGACCATCCCCTCGTAAGCCGGGACATTGGGCCCCACGAAAAGAACGCCCCGTTCCTGGATGTTTTCAAGCGCGTAGCCTGTGGTCAATCCCCTTTCCTGCGAAATCAAAACTCCTTTTTGCCGGCGGCGCTCCTGGTTTATTTTTGGCACGTATCCGTAAAAGCTGTGATGCATGAGCCCGTTGCCGCGGGTGAGCGTCAGAAAATCCGATTTAAAGCCGATAAGGGCCCTCGCCGTGATGACGTATTCGAGGCGAAGCCGGGCTTCCTTCTGCATGTCTTTGAGAACGGCTCCCCGGGCCCCCAGGCATTCGAGGGCGGCGCCCTGATAGGCCTCGTCCACGTCCAGAACCAGATATTCCGCGGGCTCCAGCGTTTTCCCGTCCACGACTTTGTCGATCACTTCCGGTTTGGAGACGGCCAGCTCATAGCCTTCCCGGCGCATGGTCTCGATCAGGATAGAAAGGTGAAGTTCTCCCCTTCCCGCGACCCGGAAGACGCCCGTGCCGCCGATCTCATCCACCCGGAGCCCCACGTTGATTTCCTGCTCGTGAAGCAGGCGCTCCCTGAGGTGCCGGCTGGTCAGGAACGTCCCTTCCTGCCCGGCAAAGGGACTGTCATTCACGAGGAAATCCATCGCCAGGGTCGGCTCGTCGATCTGCAAAGGGGGCAGGGCCTGGGGGTTCTCGATCGCGGCGATCGTGTCGCCGACATGGGCCTCTTCCACGCCGGCCACCGCGACGATGTCTCCCGCCTGGGCCGAGTCCATTTCCTTGCGGGCAAGCCCGAAGAAGCGGACGATCTTGGTGATCTTGCCGTTGATCTGGCGCCCGTCCCTCTTGATGAGGGTCACGGCCTGGTTCTTTTTCACCTGGCCGCAGAAGATGCGTCCGGTGCTGATGCGGCCCACAAAGTCGTCATGGCCGAGAATGGTCACGAGCATCTGCAGGGGTTTGTCGAGATTGGCGAGCGGGCCCGGCACATGCTTCATGACGGTGTCAAAAAGGGGTTTTAAATCCGTGGATTTTGTCTCCACGGCCAGGGTCGCCCAGCCCTCACGTCCCGAGGCGTACACGATCGGAAAATCAAGCTGGGGATCGGTCGCCCCCAAATCCATGAACAGGGCAAAGGTTTTGTCGAGGGCTTCGTGGGGTTTGGCTCCCGGGCGGTCGACCTTGTTGATGACGACGATGGGGCAGAGCCCGAGTTCCAGCGCTTTTTTGAGGACGAAGCGGGTCTGCGGCATCGGCCCGTCCAGCGCGTCCACCAAAAGCAGGGCACCGTCGACCATCTTGAGGATCCGTTCCACTTCGCTTCCGAAATCGGCATGACCCGGGGTGTCCACGATGTTGATGGTGCTGCCCTGATAGGGGACGGAGGTGTTTTTGGCGAGGATGGTGATGCCGCGCTCACGTTCGAGGTCGTTGGAGTCCATCACGCATTCCTGGGCTTCGGTGGCTTTGGTTTTAAATTCGCCCGTTTGTTTGAGCATGGCGTCCACGAGCGTGGTTTTGCCGTGGTCCACGTGGGCGATGATGGCGATATTTCGAACGTCGGGTCTTCTGGATTCGTTCATGGGGGTGTGGTCGGGGAGGGACGGCGGCGTCTTACGCGGCGTCTTCCGGCAGGTAGACGACCTCCATTTTGCACTTCAACTCACAGCCGCAGACCTCGGGAGAGCCTCCGTAGAGCGGTTCCTGGCACTTCCCGCTGCTTTCGGAAACGGCCTGCTGGCTGGTGACGACGGAATCGACCTTGGCCTGCAGATTGAAGGAACCGACGCCGCAGCGGCCGGGGCAGGAAACGTCGAAATCACAGGAGTCCTCGGGCCCGAAGGCGCGTGTTTCCTCTCCCAGCGTCTGATGTTGGGGGCTCAGGAACAGGAGGCGGATGGAAAGCTTCTGCGCTGTGGGATAGCGGTTCTGGAGGGTGCCGGCCACGCGATCGCGGCCCTCGTTTTCCACCCGTCGCATCACCTTGCGTTCGTTTTTATTGGGCCCCGGGGGCGTGCGGCGTCGCTTCTTAAAGTATCCAGCCATAAAGTATTATATCAGTTCCTTTCATAGAGCGCTCTTGCAATCCCCTGCAAATCAGTCTACACTGCTCCTGTAGGTTCTCTCGTGAAACCCTGAATTTTGATCACCCATAAGTCCACTCAAGAGGAACTGTTCCTCTCCAAAACATCCATCGACCCCTGCGCGCGGCTCCATCTGGAGGCGGGCCTTCCCGAGCTCACCCTGCGGGCCATGGACCTGATCTGCCCCATCGGCAAGGGCCAGCGGGGGCTGATCGTCTCGCCCCCCAAGGCCGGGAAGACCACTTTCCTCAAGAACATCTGCCAGGCGCTCGCCAAATCCGACCCCACTTTGAAGCTCTATTGTCTTCTGGTGGATGAGCGGCCCGAGGAAGTGACGGATTTCAAGCGGAGCGTCACAGCGGAGGTCCACGCTTCCTCCAATGACCGGAGTTACGACGAGCACATCGAGGTCGCGCAGAACCTGATGCGGAAGGCGGTCGCGGAAGTCAATACGGGATGTGACGTCGTGATCCTGCTTGATTCTCTGACGCGTCTGGCGCGGGTTCACAACGCCGGGGCGATGGGCCACCGGACAATGTCCGGGGGGCTCGATTCCCGCGCGATGGAGGTGCCCCGCCGGTTCTTCGGGGCGGCCCGCAATCTCGAAGAGGGAGGGTCCCTCACCATCATCGCCACGATCCTCGTGGGGACCGGGAGCCGGATGGACGACGTGATTTTCCAGGAGTTCAAGGGGACCGGCAACATGGAGCTTGTCCTTTCCCGCGAGGCGGCCGAACAAAGGGTTTTCCCCGCCCTCAACATCCGGTCCTCGGGGACCCGCAAGGAGGAGAAGCTCCTGACGCCTGAAGAACTTCAGGGGGCCTACAAACTGCGTCGTTCTCTGGCGAACCTTCCGGAGGTGCCGGCCGCCTCGCTCCTGGTCGATCTTTTGCAGAAATACCCCACCAACACCCGGCTCCTGCAATCCCTCGAATGACCGCCCCGGGAGTTCTTTAACCTTGTCTCTTTATTATTTTTCCTATGGCGCGAACATGGATGCCGCCGACCTGGCCCACCGCTGCGATATGCACAGGAAAAACCACGTCCGTTTTCTTTCTTCGATCCCCGCGAGTTTGAAAGGATACCGCCTCGTCACCAACGTCTACTGCCCCCGCCGTCAAAGCGGCATTTTGAACATCGTCGCGAGCCCCCAGGGGATGATTCAGGGGGTGCTCCACGAGCTCCCCGCCGGCGATTCCCTCAACGCCCGGGACCTGGCGGAGGGAAAGCCGAACACTTTCCGTATCCACACCATCACGGTGACGACCCATCGCGGCAAGGTGCTCCCGGCGGCGGTCCTCATTGCCTCCGTCAAAGGAAAATCGGTTTATCGTCCCTCCGGTTCCTATATGGATGTGGTTGTGAGCGCTGCCCGGCGGAAGGGACTTCCCCCTGCCTGGATCAAGCAGCTGGAAGATGTTTTCACCGTTCCCGATGACACCTCGGCCCGCGTCTCCGCCCAGAAACCTTCCAAAAAACACCCCTCCAAGTAGGCAGCGATGGCTGTTAATTCCACCAAAGAACAGGCCCTTCGTGACAAGATGTCGGCTCTCGATATTTTCGAGCGCGATATTGAGGAACAATTCGTCCGTTCGGGCGGCAAGGGAGGGCAGAACGTCAACAAGGTCTCCACCTGCGTCTATCTCCTGCACAAGCCGACAGGGATCTCCGTTAAATGTCAGGAGGAACGCTCCCAAGCCTTAAACAGGTTTTTAGCCCGGCGTTTGTTGACGGAGAAGATCGAACGGGAGATTTTAGGAAGGAAAACAGAGGCCCAGCGTCAGGTGGAGAAGATCAGGCGTCAAAAACGTCGTCGTTCCCGCCGTTCCAAAGCCCGGATGCTCGCCGACAAACATCATCAGGCCCGGAAGAAAGAACTCCGACGTTCCCCCACCAGCTGGGAATAATCTCTCCGCTGTCCCCGGCCCTCCGATGAAGCTTCGTTCGTCTCTCTACTTGAATGAGCAGGAGCGCCCGCTCCAGCTTTTCTCCGTTCTCAACGAAACCGCGGATCATCTTGTCCTCAAACTCGCGGCCTGCATCTTCTTCTTCGATCAGGAACCCCTCCTCACGACCAGTCCCGAACACCCGGCGCTTCAGGGCCAGGAGTTTTACCCCGATTTATTGAAGTCGGATCCGGCGAATGAGGTTACGTTGTGGGTGGAATGCGGGAAAACGACTCTGCACAAGTTGGGCAAGGCATCGAAGCGCTACCGGCGGGCCCGCGTTGTGATTTTGACGGCTTTGCCGCATGAGGGTAAGCAGATGGCCGAGGCGCTGGATAAGGAAGGTCTCTCTCGCGTGGAGGTGTGGTCGTTTCAGGAAGGCGAATGGCCGCGCTGGCGCGCTTTGGTCCGGGAGCAGAACGACATCATCGGCGAGACGACGGAGTCGTCCATGAACCTCGTCATCAACGGCCAGTCGTTTATGACGGAACTACAGCGCGTCCGTTAGGTCTTTATGCACTCCCCTGCGCTGCGGTGGGTATCGTTCTTCTTTTATCGTGAGGGTCTTGCCGTATCGAGCCTTTGTGGCAGGTCATCGACCGGGAAGAATAGAGATCTCTTCCCGGATTTAACCATTTTGAACAAGCCTTGATTTACTAGGCCTAAAAGGTCAGTTCTGGCCGTCTGGTAGACAACATGGCAATCCTTTGAGTGAGCTTCGATTGGGAAGATTTTCCCAGGCTTGCGAAGCGCTTCGGTCAAAAGAAGATGTTGGCGTAAATTCAAGCGTGGCCAACGCTTTAGAAGCTCTGTAGCGCGCTGGAATTCCACCTGTTTCTCGTGAAGGTAGATGTTTAGTTCTCTCAGGGCAACCCGTATGGTCCTGACATTGAACACCATAAAGTACGTGAGATCGTTATCATCATGCTCTGAATATAGGAATGACCGTGCGTACTGAGCTGGTGCTCTGAGAAGTATTCTGGAAATGGAGATGAACTCAAAGAGCCAATAATCATTCTTCAGCATGTACCAGTAGAAAAGAGCTCGGGCCGTGCGGCCGTTACCATCCACATAAGGGTGTTCATAAGCCAGCCAAAAATGAAGAATGATTGCTTTGACAACAGGGTGGATAAACTCATGCGTGTTGTCATTGTTGGCAAACCAGAAGAGAGTTTCCAATCGTTGAGGAAGCATGGCTGCGGGGGGAGGAACGAATAAAGTCGTGTTGTCCCTCGGGTCATCAACAGCGATGTTATCTTGTGGTGTCCGGAGACGTCCCACCGCTTCCGGGTGATCCAAAGTATTTTCCGTGAGTATTCGGTGGAGATGATGCAGCATTTCAAGTGAGAGAGGAGTTTTCAGCATCCCTCGTATCTCGCTCATGGCTGCGTAGTTGTTGAGGATCATCTGCTCGGAGCGGTCTTTGGGTTTTCGTCCCTCCCGAAGCATCTGCTTGGCAACTTCACGTGTTGTTGCGGCCCCTTCGATTTGGCTTGAGGCGATCGCCTCTTCCATTAGGGAACTCTGAATGTAGCGTTCTTTCGTTCCAGCCAGCGGGAGACCTTCACTGATTATCGCCTTAGGGCTCTCTCGATCTATGGTGTGGATTTCTTGCAAGACTTGGCTCGGCAACCAAAACTTGAATGGCTTGTTCTCAACATCAGAGAGTGGCAGGAATCTCATGTTGGTAAACCGTTGCAATTTGATGAACGCCCAAAGGAGCTCAGGTTTCGATTTTTCCGGCAACGGCCAATGCCTAATATTTTCCCAATGAGAGTATTCGGCGTTGGCTTTCTGGATGAGTTTTTGGACATCTGGATCGGTGAGAAACGCAGGATATGACGACAGGTCCTTCATCGCCTCTTGCCAATTAGGTGTTTTTTCAGGTATTTTCATACTAATATATACTAATTATCATATAACTTAGTATTTAATTATATACTAATTTTAATATATATTAGTATTTATTTCAAGTTATATTAGCTAACTGTTTTATATAGGTAGGATTATTTATCGACTCTATTTATCAGTATGTTTATAAGAGTGGAATTAGGTCTTGATCCACTCCCAGGCGCTGTGGTGGGCTTTGTGTTCATCGACGTAGGTGAGGAAATCATCGTAAAACGGGTGGCGGGAGATGGTGGCGCTGTCGCCGATGACGATGAGGAGCCTGCGAGCGCGCGTCATGGCGACGTTCATCCGCCGGGTGTCGTCCAGGAACCCGATCTCCCCCTTTTCGTTGCTCCGCACCAGAGAAATAATCGCGACCTCCTTTTCCCTCCCCTGAAAACCGTCAATGCTGTCGACCTCGAAATGGCGGTCATTGAATATCGTCCGGAGAAGCCTCGCCTGGGCGACGTAGGGTGTCAGAATGGCGAGGTGCCGGACCGGGATCCCGCTCGCGTGGAGTTCGCGGGCCAGCTGCGCCGCCAGCTTGGCTTCCCCCTCGTTTTCCCGGCTCTCCAACAGATCGTTCCAGCGCTCCTCGAAGCCCGTTCCCGCCGTGTCGACATAGACGAGCGGTTTTTGCGTCAGCACGGTTTTCTTGACGTTCGGCAATCCCGCCGCCGTGTGACGCCTGACGGATTCGTCCGCCACGAGCGCCCCCTTGTAAAACTCCCGCGATGAAAACCCCATGATCGTCTCATGCATCCGGTACTGCACGCGGAGAAGCGTTTGGAATTCCCGCGGCAGGATTTTTTGAAGACGCTCGAAAAGCGTCAGCCCAAGGCCTTCTTTGCGGGCCTTTTCGGAATAAATCGTCGGCGGCAGTTGGAGGGGGTCACCCGCGAAAACGACCTTCTTAGCTTGGGTGATGGGAACCCAAGACAGCGGCTCGGTCGCCTGCGAGGCCTCGTCCATGATCAGGAGGTCGAAAGGTTTGGAGAGGAGTTGTTTCGAGATGCCCCCATGGGTGGCGAGCACCACGTCGGCCTCGGCCAGGATGCGGCGCGAGAGGCCGTACTCCATGTCGCGTGCCTGTTTCCAGAGCGCCTCGATCTCGGCGTCCATCTGGCGGGTTTCCTCCCAGCTGCGCCGCCGGTTGTGGTCCTTCCTTCTTGCGCGCTGGCGGACGAGGAGCTCCCGCCTCTGGTCGAGCTCCCGGATTTGGGCCTGCCCCTCGTGCTCGAGAAGCTGGGCGGAGAGCGTCGAGTGGCGCAGTGAATCAAGGATCCGGGCCGGATGGCCCGTGCGCACGACCCGGAGCCCCGCGTCGAGGAGTTTCTCGAGCATGTTGTCGACGGCGATGTTGCTGGGTGCCGAGGCCAGCACCCGGTAGCCTTCTTCCACGGATTGCCGGATGATCTCGATGAGCACGGTGGTTTTTCCCGTGCCCGGGGGGCCGTGGACGAGAGCCACCTCGCGCGCCGCCAGCGCGCGCTGGACCGCCTCCTTTTGATATTGGTTCAGGCGGGGGTTAAAAAACTCCAGGACCGGGAGGTCGATGATTCCGGGCCGTCCCTCTCCCATGAAGAGATCGCGGAGGTGGGCGAGGGGTTTTTTGTCTCCCTTTTGAACGGCCTCGAGAGCTTTTTTCATGCGCTTGTAGGTGGCTTCGCTGCCGAGCTCGTCCAGCTGGCACTTGCCCTGGGGGCGGCCTTCGGGCGGCGGGGAGTCGAGCGCCACGGTGATCTCGAATTGGTCCACATCGTAGAGCGTGCCCCGGAGTTTGCAGGTTTCGGAGCCGTTCAGATAGGACAACATCACCACGTCGCCCTGATTGAAGGCTTGAAAAGGAGAGATCTCCTCGCCGTGGGAAGGGCGGGAGAGCACCCACAGCGCGTGGCCGCCGACCCCGACGTCTTCGGCGGTCACCACGAGCCGAGTGACGGTTTTCCCCATCGCTTCCCGTTCCTGAACGGGAAGCCGCTCAAGCTTGCGCTGGTTTTCCTCACGCTCGGCGTCGCGCTCGGTCTCCACCAGATCCAAAAGATGATTGAAATGATTTGTGGTCACGGTCATAAGTTCAAGGTGGATTGTAGTTTGCCAAATCCCGGGCAAATGAGGTAGTCATATCACCATGAACCCGTCCCGCATCCGTCGTCTTCGCCGCGCGGACCTTCCGGTGGACACAACCGAACTGGCCCGTTTCCTCATCGGCAAGGTCCTGGTTCACGATCTCCCCTCCGGCCGCATGAGCGGGCGCATCGTGGAGACGGAAGCTTATGTGGTTGGTGACGCAAGCTGTCACGCTTTCCGGGGCGAAACGCCGCGCAACCGTTCGCTTTTTCTCGAGCGGGGACACGCCTACGTTTACTTCATTTACGGCGTCTGGTACGCGCTCAACGTTTCGGGTGAGGGGGCGGGGGTCGGCGCAGGGATCCTTCTGCGGGCCCTTGAGCCGCTCGAGGGGGTTGGTCTCATGCGCCGCCGCCGGGGGAAAGCGCCGTTGACGGACCTGGCCCGCGGGCCGGGCCGTCTCGCCACGGCGATGCGGATCGACCGGCGCTATGACGGGGTGGATTTGTGCGCTCCCGGGCGGCTTTGGCTGGGACGCGTCGCGCAACCCGCCGGCGAGATCGGTTTGAGCGTGCGCATCGGCATCAGCAAGGAGGCTCATCGCCTGCTCCGTTTTTACGAACGCGGCAACCCGCATGTGAGCGGCCCTCAGCGCCTCAACGTTTAAGTAGAATATCGAAAATGAAACCTCGTGTTCTGAGAATTACGCAGTTGGGCGAGCCGGTCTTGAGGAAGCGTTCGGTTCCGCTCCGAAATCTATCAACCGCCGATCAGCGGCTGATAGACGACATGATCCGGACCATGAAGAAAGCTCAGGGCGTGGGGATCGCCGCGCCCCAGGTGGGCCTCGGCAAAAGGATTTTTATCGTCGCCCCCGCCCCGAGCGTCCGCTATCCGCGCGCGCCGAAGATTCCCCCCCTGGCAATGGTCAATCCCCGTTTGCTCAAACATTCGAGCGCCATCGAAAACGGCTGGGAGGGCTGCCTTTCCATTCCGGGGATCCGCGGGATCGTGCCGCGTTGGCGGTCCATTGAGATCGGGTTCATCCGACGCGATGGGCGCAAGTGCCGCGCCCGCCTCAAAGGTTTTATCGCGCGCATCTTCCAGCACGAATTCGATCATATCAATGGGAAGGTTTTTCTCGACCGGGTCAAGGACACGCGCACGCTGGTCACGGAACAGGGATACCGGAAGCGCGTCCACCGGTGATCACCCTTCGCCAGGTCTCAAAATCTTTCGGAAACCAGGCGTTATTTGAAAACGTTTCCCTCCAAATCAACGCTCGTGACCGTTATGCCCTCGTGGGCCCCAATGGGGCCGGGAAATCCACCCTTTTTAAATTGATCATGGGAGAGGAAGCTCCCGATGAGGGCGAGGTGTCCTTGAAGGAAGGGGTGAGTTTCGGTTATTTGCCTCAGGAGACCGCCAATCTCTCGGGCAAACCGGTGCTGACGGAAACGCTCGGCGACGGCGCGTCGGACAACCGCCGGGAGGCCCAGGCCAAGAAAGTCCTGATGGGCCTGGGTTTTCGCATCTCTGATTTTCCAAGGCCCGTCTCGGAGCTTTCCGGCGGCTGGCAGATGCGCGTCATGATCGCGAAACTGCTCCTCCAGGAGCCCGACCTCCTGATGTTGGACGAGCCCACCAACCATTTGGACCTCGAGTCCCTTCTGTGGTTCCAGAACACCCTCCAGAGTTATCGCGGGGCGGTGTTTCTGATCTCGCACGATCGAGAATTCATCAACTCCGTCGTGGACCGCATTGTCGAAGTGGACCAGCACCAGCTCAAAGTGTACGTGGGGTCCTTCGAAGACTACAAGGAGCAGAAAAAACAACAGGAGGAAAACCTTGTGGCGGCCTATAAACGCCAGCAGAAAGAGATCGGAGATCTTGAGATTTACATCGCCCGTTTCCGGGCCAAGGCCTCCACCGCGTCCAGCGTCCAGAGCAAGATCAAGTATCTGGAGCGGATGGAACGCATCGAACTGCCTTCCGCGCTGAAGACCGTCGGTTTTTCATTCCCCCAGCCGGCCCGGAGCGGCCAAAACGTCCTCGTCCTCAAAGACATTAAACAGTCTTACGACGGGGTTCACTGGATTTACGACGGGCTTGATCTCACGCTTGAGCGGGGGCAGAAAGTGGCCCTCGTGGGGCCCAACGGGGCCGGGAAGTCGACGCTCTTAAAGCTTTTGGCGGGAAAGCTTGAGTTTCAATCGGGCGAGAGAAAGTTGGGCTACAACGTGGAGAGCAGTTATTTCTCCCAGCATCGCGCGGAGATGTTCCAGGCCCAGCGCACCGTTCTGGAGGAAGCCTCCGACACCAGGCGCCAGCACTCGACCCAGACCGTCCGGACCCTGCTGGGGTCGTTCCTTTTCCGAGGGGAGTCCGTTTTCAAGAAAGTGGAGGTCTTGAGCGGTGGAGAGAAGAGCCGTTTGGGTCTGGCGCGCCTTTTGCTCGACCCGACCAACCTGCTTTTATTGGACGAACCGACCACTCATTTGGACATGTCGAGCGTCGAAGTGCTGATCGAGGCGCTCAAAGCGTTTGAAGGGACGATCTGTTTCATCAGTCACGATGTCTTTTTTATGCGCCAACTGGCCAACCAGATCATCCACGTGAACCAGGGCAAGGTCACCTGGTATCCCGGTAATTACGATTATTTTCTGCACAGGAAAGCGCAGGAAAAAGGAGAGGAAGCCGAGCTTTTCAGCGCCGAAGAGCGCATCGAAGCAACTCATCACATCTCTGTGCCGATACCCAAGCCCACCCCATCGGTCAAAAAGACGAAGGAAGACAAACGCCGCGAGGCCGGGGAACGCCAGGCGCGTTCACTCCTGGTCCGTGAACAGGCCGAAAGAAAGAAGGAGTTGGAGCAATTGAAGTTGCAGGAAGGATGGATCCTGGAGGAGTTTTCCCGGTCCCAGACCTATAAAGATCCACATAAGGTGGCCAAACTAACCTCCCAATTGGCAGAGCTCCGGAAGAAGATCGCCAAGTTCTCTGATCCCGGGGCATAAATCACGCCGGTTCCGTATATTTCATAATCAACAAACTGATCACGACAGAGATATTAGCCTTCAGTTATTTGCAGCGGGTTTTTAGCAGATAAGTACTCCATTAAGCATCCTTTAATAAGAATTTCCTAATTAAAGAAAAGTGTGTTAAACTTTAATAATTCGGGTCTCGCTCAACCCCATCGCACGTTTCCATCGGAGAGTTTCCACCAGTTCCCCTCACTGACCCCCGTTTTCCACCTATAAGCTGCAATAGAATTGCAATGAGAGTAAGCGCTTGATTATGCTTTAATATCTGTATATACTGAATATGAAGTTTGATTGGGACGTCCGAAAAGCGGCCATCAATGTCGCCAAGCACGGGATCGGCTTCGAGCAAGCAATCACTGTGTTCGATGATCCGGTATATTTGGATATTTACGACGTGGCGCATTCCGTAACCGAGCACCGGTGGATTCGCGTTGGTTGGTCCGACTCCGGAGTCTTGGTCGTCGTTTACACCGAGCGTAAAGGTCGCACATACCGAATCATCAGCGCCCGTCGAGCAAATCGCAAGGAGCGGAGGCTCTACAATGAAACGCAAGGGAAAAATTGATTATAGTGATATTCCCGAGTTAACCGCCGAGGATTTTAAGCGGGCTCGCCGGGCTACCCCGGAAGAAGTTGAGGCCGCTCGCAAGGCTATTGAGGCCAAGCTGGGAGTTAAACGGCCGCGTCGTGGTCGCCCCCTGAAGGAATTCGACAAGTACAAGCCCGTTTCCATCCGGCTACACCCCAGGACGATTGAATGGGCCAAAGCGGAAGGCCGGCGACGAGGCGTCGGTTACCAAACCGTGATTAACGAGGCGCTTCTGCGCCGCGCCGCATAGACACGGATTTCATCTGTGACTTACATGGAGGGGTCGCATAGTGGCCTAGTGCGGCGGTTTGCTAATCGAAATAATGCCTGGGTCCACTGCACCTTTCCGTCGGAGACTCTCCCCCCAATTTCCTGCAAATACCCCCAATTTACACCCCCGTTTTGCAGCAATTTGCAGCAAAAGAGGCTCGCCAGACTAAGGTTTGTTACGCCTCCGCATTTGAATTTAAACTCCAAAGTAATCGATCTGCTGAGGTGCCGATATTTTCCGCTATTTTCATAAAAACATCTGAAGCACCGATCTCTTGCGACAGCTCTTCTGCAAGTTGTTTACTTAATGCCGGCAATTTCTTGCACATTTCATTACAAATGTCGTTCACTGCCCTGAAATTTGCTCCCGCATCTTCTGCCAGGCGTTCCCAGTGTCTTTTGAGCACCCACTCAGTGCGATCTTCCCCTCCGATTTTCATTGCAATTTTATCCGAGAGTGTTGGGTATATCCGAGTCGAAATTAAATCGTAAAAGGGCGCCAGCTTATATTCCTTCTTGGTTATTAGCATGGAAATATTCTTGGCATGAGCATCATAATTTCCAATCAGAAAATTGAAAGCAACCCATTGAAGAAGAGACAACTTGTCTATCAGCGGTTGTGTCCCATGATCCGAAATCAGGGAAAGGCACAAATTTAGAGTGGGTCCGCCCTCCA
>Ga0207100_1086_pt1 | contig 22864 bp, 20 predicted proteins | sample Alteio_BWMinHeat_82_FD_153520 | JGI IMG/M metagenome (GOLD analysis project Ga0207100, IMG submission 153520) | Enriched cells from forest soil in Barre Woods Harvard Forest LTER site, Petersham, Massachusetts, United States -... | ecosystem: Environmental > Terrestrial > Soil > Temperate forest >...
CCTAAAAGCTTTTAGGAAAAAGCGGGACAAACACCTCCGGCGGAGAGGGGCGTTGGTCCGCGCAATCAGAAAGGTCAAGACCATGCCGTTAATTCAACTCCTGGAAGTGCTCATTGTGGTGGGTGTTCTTCTATGGCTGGTGAATCGCTTCATTCCGATGCAGTCATCGATCAAGTCAATTCTGAACGGCGTCGTGGTAATCGCCGTGGTTCTGTGGCTGCTGAACGTTTTCGGGCTATTTCACTCCCTTTCGCATATCCGCGTTGGGAAGGGATGAGTTGATCGTAAGCGCCTCTTAATGTGAGCGCACGAGTTCAAGAGAGAGTGGCACTTCTAGTGTCTGGCGAAGCCATCTGTAACCCGGTGAACGCGCAAACCGGAAGCTTGCGCTAGAGGCGGCATACATACTCGGTAGCAACGGAGGTAGCACAGATGAAAATAATTGGAATCACTAGCACAGCCATTCTGTCCTTGGTTCTCGGAATCGCCGCTCCCGTATACGCACAGCACGAGGAACAGGGCGAAAAGCAAGACCATGGCAAACAGGGACAGGGCGGCGGCCATGAGCCGCGCGGGCACGAGCAAGGCAGGCCCGAACAGCAGCATGCTCAGCAGCAACAGCAAGCTCAGCAGAAGCAGCAGGGCGAGCAGAAACAACAGCAATATACCCAGCACAACCAGCAAGAGGCGCAGCAGAAGCAGCAGCAACAGGCCCAGCATAGCCAGCAACAGGCCCAGCAGAGGCAGGAGCAACAGATCCAACGCAACCAGAATCAGGTCCAGCGCAACCAGCAGCAGGCCCGAGACCGGCAGCCACAACGGGCGCAGCAGCAACAGCAGCGTGTCCAGCAAAGCGCCTGGCAAGAGCATCGCTCACACAACTGGCACTCCGACCACCGCAACTGGCAGCAACGCGGCGGCTACCGGGGTTACCGCATTCCCGACGACCGGTACCGCGGATACTTTGGCCCTAGCCACGGCTTCCGCATCAACGGCCTCCCCTTCCTGGTTGTAGGCGGATACCCACGCTTCCAGTACGAGGGCTATTGGATCAGCACCGTTGACCCGTGGCCGGAATATTGGGGGAATGACTGGTACGACAATGACGATGTCTACGTCAACTACGTCGACAACGGCTACTACCTCTATAACCGGAGGTATCCCGGCGAAGGAATTGCAATCAACATCACGCTGTAGCGTTCTAACCGGTGCAGCCTCGGGAGAGGCTGCACTTCATGAATGCAGGGAAAGGAACACAACATGCTTGGAACAATCCTGATCGTGGTCCTCATTCTGGCGCTTCTTGGAGCGTTGCCCCGGTGGTCTCATAGCCGGGATTGGGGCTACGCCCCGACCGGTAGCGTGGGAGTGGTCATTCTCATCGTGGCCGTTCTCGTAGTCCTCGGCCGCATCTGAGCCATGCGGTATCTCTTTATTTCGCCAGGCGCCATGGTCGAGAGTTGGCGTCTCCGGGCCAGGCGTGCCGGTGCGCTTGTTCTCATTGTGCTGATGTGCAGCGGGGGATCGTCCGCGTACTCGGTCCTGACCCACGAAGAAATCGTCGACCTACTCTGGACTGACGCGATCCGTCCTCTCTTACTGCACCGATATCCCGGACTGTCGGAAGACCAGATCACCCAGGCCCATGCCTACGCCTATGGCGGTGCGGTGATCCAGGACCTCGGCTATTATCCATTCGGCAGCACGGAGTTCAGTAGTCTGGTGCATTACGTCCGTAGTGGTGATTTCGTCCGCGAGTTGCTGCTCGAAAGCCACGATGTAAACGAGTACGCCTTCGCGCTGGGCGCTCTGTCGCACTACGCCTCGGACATTGCTGGCCACCCCGCGGTCAACCAGGCAGTCGCCATCGAGTATCCCAAGCTGCGAGCCAAGTTCGGCAAGTCGGTCCGCTATGCGCAGGACAAGACAGCCCATTTGAAAACGGAATTCGGGTTCGACATGGTGCAGGTATCCAAGAATCGTTATGCGTCGCAGCAGTACCACGATTTCATCGGGTTCCAGGTGTCGAAATCACTGCTAGAGCGGGTTTTTCCCGTGGTTTACGGTGTGGAGTTGAAAGACGTCCTCACCCACGAAGACCTTGCGGTCGGCTCGTATCGCTATTCGGTCAGCCGGCTGATTCCGCAGATGACTCAGGTCGCGCTTCAAACTCATAAGAAGGACCTGATGCGCGAGACGCCTAATTTCGCGAAGCGAAAGTTTCTCTACCGCCTTTCGCGCTCCGATTACGAAAAGGAGTGGGGAAAGGACTACGTGAGACCGGGCTTGGGCACACGAATTGTGTCCACGCTCTTGCGTTACATGCCCAAGATTGGTCCCTTCAAAGGGTTGGCGTTCAATAGCCCTACTCCACAAACTGAAGATCTGTACATCAAGAGCATCAATACCACCGTCGATCAATACCGGGCCTTTCTTGAACAGGTGCGAACTGACGCGCTTTCGCTCCCTAATTGCGATTTCGATACCGGCAACGAAACCAAGCCGGCGGAATACTCGCTGACCGACGAGACCTACGCCAAGTTGCTGGGCCAGCTCTCCGATCGGAAGTTCGATCTGACGACGACGGAATTGCGGCAGAACATCCTGCACTTCTATTCCGATCTATCGCTGCCGATTGAAACCAAGAAGGACGAGGCTCACTGGAAGGGTGTGTTGACCGCTTTGGATGAGCTGAAGTCCACGTCTCCCGCTCCTACTCTCGCGGGCCGCACGGCACAGTGAGCCTCACTCGCATTTCGATCTGTTGCCTGATAACTCTCCTTGGGCTGGGGAAGACTGCCGTGGCGCAATCTGTTCCCGTAAAGAATGGTTGTGAAATGCCACCCGTGATCGTTATCGGGTTCGTCGGTGGGTTCATCCGACACGATAACCTCGCCCATAGCGAGGTACAGCTCGCGGCGCGCCTGCGCCAGGCTTACCCTTCGGGAATGGACGTTGAGACTTTTGAGAGCTACCACAAGGGAAACGCCCGAAACTGGGTCCTGAGCCTGCTCGATACCAACCATGACGGGACTTTAACCGCGGGCGAGAAGCAGAATGCCCGCATCATTATTTACGGACATAGCTGGGGCGGCTCTGAAGCTATCGACTTGGCACGGGAACTGGAAAAAGATGGCGTCCCCGTGCTCCTCACCGTACAAGTGGATACTATTTCCTTTCGCCACAATGATCGCTTCATCCCCGCAAATGTCACCCGGGCAGCCAATTTTTATCAGCCTAATGGACTGCTCCGCGGCCAGTCCGACATTCGTGCCGCCGATGCAGGCCGGACGACCATCATCGGGAATTTTCGGTCCGATTACACAGCCAGCCCGTACAGCTGCGAAAAGTATCCCTGGTATGACCGCGTCTTCGTGAAGACCCATACCCAGATTGAATGTGATGCAGGGGTGTGGAAGCATGCGGAGGCTCTTATCCGGGCGGAATTGCCGCCAACGACGGCGAGCGAAACCGGACGCTGATCGTATCTATGGATAACTGGGATGGATCGGTCTCACCCGATGGCGTGTACAACGGGGCCATCACTTTGTTTTGGACAGGCGGGCTCCAGCACGGTTCTTTTTGGTCTCAGCGAGACGCGCCTGGTTCTTTGCTTCGGCTCTGGCCGAGAGCTGCCTCGTTCTTGACACCAGGTTCTTCGACTCCTGAACCATTTCCGCTTCCTTCGCATTTACGCGCCCGGTAATCTCGCGTCTCTCGCCTGTGTTCGGCATATGTCATCCTTTCAAAACGCCACATGGGCTGAGGCTGCTCGCAGGCGAAATGGATGTGGCCGAGACCGGCATATGGTCTCGACCACAATAAGAGATGCTTATTCCATTACTTCTTGTCGTCGTTTACTTCCGCGATAGCTGCCTGATGCCCTGCTTCGGATACTGCCCTCATGAACGCTTCCGCACTCTTCGGACTTGACACCTTGCCTGAAAGGATATTGCGAAACGTCATGTGCTTGCCGTAAATGGCCCGGGTGGAATCGTTGTCCTGCTCGATCACTGCACCTTCGAGGGTGAGGCCGGCGAACACGCCTTTGGATCGTGAGTAGGTCAACATTTCAGTGTTCATCTTCCAGTCGGTTCCGGCGGAAGCGTGACGCCCAACTGGGCCTGCTGCCACCGATCCTTCACCCGAGAGTGCGAACTTGCTGGAAAGCAGATGCTGGAAACCGCGCTCATTCATGACCAGCACAACCAGGTCCACGCCTTCAAGGCCGATCTGCAATCCCCAACTTCCACCGCCGATCGATACAAACGCGGGCGCGCTCCAGCCACCGGAGGTGCGGCAGGATGCTATTCCGCGGCCATGTTTGCCGCCAATAATGAAGCCGCCTTTGATCAAATTAGGAACTACCAGGATGCACTTTGCATTGCTCAATACTTCTTCGGGAACGCCCTTGTCCGGGGCCTCCATGATCGCATGCAGGACCTCAACGGACGAATGGAAGCGTTCGACCGTGTCTTCGCGAGCGGTTCCCGCCCAGGAAAGCGTTGCAAACAGGCCCATGCAGCCCATCATTAAGACTGACATTATTTTTTTCATGTAATTGTTCCTTTAGGATCTACGAAACTAAGAGGAGAGAACTTCAGATGGGCTGACTTAGCTCAGAGAACCTGAAAGGAGACAGGAGGAATGCTCATCTCCAGCTCTATGATGGCCTAGAAGTTAGACAATAGCTGGTCTGAATTGCTCACATCGATGATGCGGCCGGAATCGCCTGCTTACGACAATCACGCCGCGTCGCATGTCTCTTAACCAAAAGCGATCAATCTTGCACAGAATCGCCGGCGGGAGCCTGTCATGATTATCCTTGCCATACTGCCCGGTTGGGCAGGAATTTGAAGAGTGCGGAATTTCAGCCATGACTTCCCTTGCGCAATCGTTTCTTGGTCGTATTCGTAGTCTGCGGGCCTTCATAGCTGCGTGGCTAAGAAAGTCGCTGGGAATGAGCCCGCAGGATGGCGATTTTGCCTCACAGCGGATGTGCCCATTTTGCGGACTCATCACCCCGCGTCATCGCACCTGTTGCCTGGAGTGCGGCAAAGCGCTCAAGCCAGCTTAGGTTGATAGCGCCCTTACGCGAAGCTGATGCAGGCCTGTCAATACTGTAGAGTCATTGACTTAGGGGCAACAAGCCGGATTGCCCGTACCTCTTTTTGTACCCTTCGTCTTTAGGAAAAGTGTTCAAAATTGCTCAACTATTGAGAAACCAGTCGGGTTATCTTTGAGCTAGTCGAGTCCGCCGATGAAACTACACAGCCGTCCCCCCCACGTTGCATTAGCGTTGTTTATCGGCCTCATGCAGGCCGCAACGGCCCAGCCCTCGGATACACCTGCCGCGGATTCTCACGCCGTTCTCAACGCGGAAGAAGTCGTAAACCACCTGGTCCAAAGAAACCTTGAACGCGCCCGTGCGCTGGGCGCATACCAGGGAACTCGTACTTATCGTCTGGAATATCGCGGCTTCCCGGGCTCCAGAAGCGCGGAAATGATCGTGGATGTAAAGTACAGCACTCCGGGGACGAAAGAATTCAGCATCCGGTCGGAGAAAGGCTCTCAGTTAATCATCGAGAGAGTCTTCAAACGGATGTTGCAGAGTGAAAAAGAGGCGGTGAGCGAAGAGAATCAAAGTCATGTCGCGCTCAACCGCGACAACTACAACTTCACTCTAACCGGGTACGAGAGCGCAGCGACGGGATCGTCCTACATTCTTTCCGTCGAGCCCCGCACGAACAACAAGCTCCTGTACCGAGGTCGGATCTGGGTTGATGCGGAAGACTTTGCGGTGAAGCGAATCGAAGGCGCCCCTGCGAAGAATCCTTCCTTTTGGACGAAAGAAACCAAAATCGTTCAGGTCTACACGAAAGTTGGCGATTTCTGGCTGCCCGCGTCCAATCGCAGCACCAGTGCGATCCGGCTGGGAGGCCAGGCTAATTTCACCATTGACTATCAGAACTACCAGATCACAGCGGCTGCTGCGGTGGGGACACCGGATAAGCTCGCTGGCGCCGATAGCGCTACCTCGAAGAGAAAATCGGGGCAGAGTTGCTCAATCGTGAAGAACTACGTTCAGAAGTGAACTGTGGACCTGTAGCCCACCCTCCAAACCTCCAGCATAATGAATGAAGCCCATCTTCCTGAACCGGTTCATGAAAAAACTCACGCGCGAACGAGTGGTTCCCACCATTTCTGCCAGGGTCTCCTGACTGATCTTGGGAACCACGGCCTCGGGCACGCCTTCCTTGCCAAAATGGGCGAGCAGAAGAAGGACACGGGCCAGCCTTTTCTCGCTGGAATTAAACAACTGGTCTACCAGGTCCTCTTCATAACGGATATTCCGCGCCAACAGATAGCCTACGAACATGTCGGAAAACGCGTGTTCGCGGTGAAGGGCCGCCATCATCGCCTTCTTTTCGATGCGCAGCACCTCGCAGTCGGTCATCGCCGCCGCGGACCCCATACGGAGAGCCTGTCCGGCCAGCGCACCTTCCCCAAAAAAATTTTCCTCCCCCAATATTCCAATTGTCGCTTCCCGGCCAATCTTGGATACGACCGTGAGCTTCACCCTGCCTTTCTGGATATAGAAAACGGCATCGGCCGCATCGCCCTGGGCGAAGATTACTTGCTTTTTCGAAACAGCGAGATTCTTCCTGCCCTCGCCGATGGTTGCCAGGAAGGTGTTGGGGTCGAAATCGCGGCTTCTCTTAGGTACTGCAGGAGGTCTCATCAGCTGTCATTTTAGCCGCAAAAACTGTCAAATTCGACAAAATCAACATGGGGGCGAGCAGTGGGGCCCAATTCCGACTGGCTCAAAGGCTGCTATTTGTCCGACGCCTGCAAGCGTCGGTCTCGATGAGGATCGGTGCGCGGCAGACCCGTGCTGAGCTCGCACTTCTCGCCGGGCTTGGCGCCACACGTCGGACAACGAATCGCCAGCGTCTCTTTCTTCGTGGCTTTCATGACTACATAATGCTGGGTGGCTGGGCATGAAGATGTTCAATTTTGACCACTAAAGATGAGAAATAATCTTCGCGACCTTGACTTCGTCTCCTGCACGAATGCCAGATTCGCCGGCTGGATTGGAATTGACTTAAACGTCTTGCCCGCGAGGAGCTGCTGCTGGTCCTCCACGCTTTTCTCCCACGAGGCAAAGCTCACGCTCAGCGAGACCATGGCCGCCCCGGACGGTGCGAGTAATCGAGACTATGTCCTGCACGCTGGAGATCTCTCCGATTCCGCCGAAACCCGACATTGCAATGTCCGCGCTGGCATTGGCGATGTTGTATCCCATCACGAACTTCTCCCCCCCGCTCATGCCCTCAGTCCCCATCTTGGAATCCTCGAGTCCCGGACAACGCACAAACAGGCGGGTGTAGGTGTTGGCAAAGCGGCGCGCCTGTGGTCCCTCAACCGGCGTAAAGGACGGCAGGTAAATGGGGGACAGATAAACATCTTGCTAAGCAAGTTTGAGCATTTGGAAGACGTTCTTGGGCAAGCGGGAATGGACCCAAAAAACGAGAGCAGCGGCCTGGCGGCCGCCGCTCGTTTTGTGCGCATTAGAACCAGGAAAGCACTCGTAGCAACCTTCGGAACTAGAACGTCAAACTCAACGACATCTGAATCTGCCGCGCGCTTCCGATCGTTTTATTAGTAATACCTAGGCCGCTGAGCGTCGGGCAGACGTACAGAGATCCGGTAGGGCTTTGGTCGAAGCTCGAATTGCAAGGACTCAGAGTCGCCGGGGTGCCCAGTTGCGGAAAGCCCTGGAAGCCGGGGTTCTGGGTCACGTCGTTGATCGGGATATCGAAACTTGCGGTGTTGGTCAGGTTGTAAACATCAAAACTGTACTTCAGGGTGGAACGCTCGGTGATCTGCGTTATTTTCACCAGGGAAATATCAGCGCGTCTTTGCCAGGGTTGACGGAAAATATTGCGCTGACCGCTCGCAATGAAGTTGGTCTCGTAGGGATCGTTGGAAGGAATCGCTCCGTCCAAAGCGCCGGGACTCAGCAACGGCAGGGTAAAGCAGCTGGCATCGAGCGAAGGATCCGCGCCCGCACCCGAGTGCCCGGTAATGGCCTTTTGGGGTGAGCACCTGGCGGCCAGCGGAACGATGGGATTCGTGATGCCGTCGTTCACGCCGTAGAAAATACTGCCGACCGCTCCGGAGTAATCAACCACGCTATACGGCTGACCACTCTGAATGACCGTCAGACCGGTAATGGCCCATCCATTGGCAATCTTGCTTTTGAAAGATGATCCGGAGAAAAACTTCGGCAGCTCGTAGCGGTAGCTGAAATTGATCACATGCTTGCGATCGTAGTCGGACAATCCGTAACCGGAGCGCAGGTTGAGCGGGTTGTTCCCGTTGTAAAACAAACCCATTGCGCTTTGCTCATCCGTCGCGTGCGAGTACGTGTAGGAAAAACCAACCTGGACGCCGTGACTCAATCGCTTTTCAACGTGAGCCTGCAGCGCGTGGTAGGCGGAGATACCAGCTGCCGTATAGGACTCCGACTCGGAGGAATAACCGATGAAGGGGACACGCAGGTTCACATTTCCGCCTTCAAAGGTTTGCAGATATGGCTGCCCGTTGGGCAGGAGGGCCGGAGTGAAAGTGGCGGGGTCGGAGAGGATGGAATAGCCGTAAGTGAAATCTTGTTCAAACGGCGTGCCCGGACGGATGGGATGGGTGGGCGACGCAATTTGCGCCTGGTTGAACGGAATGGGAACGACTTCATGGCGGCCAAGATTCCCAACGTATCCGATCTGGATCACCAAGTCGTTACGCGGCTGCCACTGGATATCCAGCGTCTGATTCATCGTATAGGGAAGCTTGTTCGCCCGGTTGTAATCGGCGAAGGAAAAAAGCGGGATCCCGCTTGAGGAGACCGCCGCGTTGGGTAGATTGAGATTCTTAGGGTTGCCGGAGGGAGGCGGCCCCAGAGTGGGGCCCCAGGGGTTGGCGAAGTCGGGACAGGTTACGTACCCAAAGCCCTCAGGGTCACAAGTCTGCGAACTCACCCACGGAGGAGTCTGGTTCACGCCAAACGGACCTCCCGTGATCACGCCGGAGGCAAAGCCGGGAGAGAGGTAAGCAAAGAGTTCGCCGCGATCGTAGTACAGGCCCCAGCCCGCGCGAACGACGATTTTGTCGTTGAACACTCTCGGGCTCCAGGCCATACCGAGGCGAGGCGCGATACCCCATTGCCGTCCGGTGAGAGTCGAATCACTGACGCCTTTGGTGGGAAAGTCCGGGTTGTTCCCCGCGAGAATCAGGCCGTTCGACGTGATGGTATCGGTGGCAGCATCGTAGCTGTATTGGGAAGGATCAAAGTTGAAAATGCGTCCATTCTTTTCTGTCAGACCGCCGTGATAGTCCATGCGCACGCCCGCGGTCACGCTGAGGTTGTGACGGATCTGAAATTTGTCCTGGAGATATCCACCCCACTCTTTCGAACGGTAGTAGCGGTTAGCATCGCCCTGCAGAAAGTTTGTCGTGATGAATCCATCGGCGGTATAGGTCGTGGGGTTGCCCGTAAGGAAGTTGGCGAAACTGGTGAACCCAATCATTCCGGAATTGGTCCGTTGGTCCCGCGCGTTAAGTTGGGTATAGGAGAAACTTCCGCCAAAGGTAAATGTGTGCTTGCCGCGAATCCAACTGGCATCGACTGAAGGCATCCAGCGGTTCTGAAAAACACCGGTGAGCGCGCCTTGCGAAGCCGCCGTCGAACCAATATTCGCCCCCGCGTTGAAGACAAAGTTCGTATTCGCCGGGGACTCGTTTCCAAAGTCATCGACAATCGTTATGCCCGGAAAAACCGAAGAACCGAACGAGTTGATACCCACTGATTGAGGAGTAAAGGGCTGGGCAATCGTACTGAATATTTTTTCGCGGATAAAGCCGAAGACTTCGGCGACGCTGAAGTTCGGCGTGAGCGATTGGGTATTGGTAATGCTTCCCACCTGGCTGCCGGCGTCCAAATGCTGGGGGAACCCTTTGACGGAAGAGAACCCGAAAGGCGCAGTCGTGGGATCGTGCTGGTAGTAGTACTTCAAGGCCAGCGTGTCTTTGGCGGTCGCCAGGTAATCCAGGTTCGATACCGCCTGATCGGAAATAAAAAAGGCCGGCTGGGTTAAGAACACATTCTCCGGGAAGTTGAGAGTTGGCGTGAAATTAGGATTCGCCGATGGAAACATGTACTGGCCATTCACCTTGGCATTCAGCAAGGCGAAGGACACGGGACTGATGTCCGCCGTAGTCAGGGAAGTTCCAAAGTTAGCATTGGCGACATCGACTAGTGCCTGTGGACTGCGATCGTCGGTAAGTCCGGAGGGCACCGCGGTACGCGAAGTTCCGATTTCCAGATCAGAAACATGAACGTGCTGGTAGCCGACAAAACCGAACAATTTGTCCTTGATGAGGGGCCCACCCAGCGTTCCTCCCGTTGTGTAGCGGTGAAGTTCGGGCACTTTCTCACTGCTTGGGATGTTGTTGTCCTGCTTGTAGAAATAGGGTGCGGCGTTCAACCAATCCGTACCGCGGTGAATGTAGGCCCCGCCGTGAATGGTATTGGTTCCGGAGGAGGTATTCATATCGATGTGGGCGCCGCTGGTAGAACCCTGTTGCGCGTCGTACATCGAAGTGTTCATGTGGAATTCCTGAACCGTCTCCGGTGCGGGGGTGGGGATGGCCTGGCCAATTGCCAGATAAGGTGACGCCGTGCTCTGAATGATTTGGGCGGTCGTGCTACCCGCGCCGGCGACTCCGGTGTTATTCACAATGCGCGCGGAAGCGACCTGACTGGTGCTCTTGCCGTTAAACAGGTTGCTGGCGTCGACGCCGTTCAGCAGGAACGTGTTGCTGGTGTCGCGCTGGCCGTTGGCCCAGATGGGCTGATTGCCCAGGCCGGCGTTGGCTCCGGTGCCGGCCGGCAGTTCCGCATTCACCCCCGGCGACAGAATGGCCAGTCCGGTGAAACTGCCGGTGGGCAGGGGTACTGCCTCGATCTGTGCACGGTCCAGAATGTATCCGTTCGTGGTGTCAACAGCATTGATCAGGGGAGTTTCCTCGACCGTAATCGTGGTGGCCACTTGACCCACCTGCATCGTCGTGTTCACAGTTGCGGTGCGATTGGCCTGCACGACAATCGAAGGCACCCGCTGTGTCTGGAACCCTTCGTGGGTAAAGGTGATGGTGTAGGCGCCGATGGGAAGGTTCACGAAATCATAGCTTCCGGTCGCGCTGCTGGTCCGGGTGCGCGTCAGTGTAGTCTCGTCCCCCACAATGGTCACGACCGTTCCGGGCAACACACTACCGGTGCTCTCCATGACCGTGCCAGTGATGCCACCCAGGGTCTGCTGTGCCTGAGTGAAGGGAGTGAGTGCGCACACCATGCACAGTGACGAGGCGATTACGAAAAAGGAATTCCCGATTTTCCCAAGCATAGACACGAACCTCCGGCGAGTTTCGAGCAAATCTCGAAAAGACATTACCCAAGCATGGAAGCCCGCGTTGCACGGCAGACTATCGTGTCTGCTTCAGCTCTGGCGCTCAGTCGTCGAAACCATCCGCCCCAAAAAGATTGCAACAAAATGTACGCTACTTCTGCTTGCAACAAAAGCAAGACAGCCAATGATAATTTTTTTGCTGCGGATCAATTATTTTTATGGTGGCTTGGCGCAGCCGTCACGCGCGAGAAACCGGCGACATAGCCTTGGAAATCAACGGCGTTAGTTGGCTCGGGTGGTGAGACTTTTGCTTCGTCCCCGCAGCACAAACCAGAGCAGTCCCGCGGCCAGGTAAGTGAGATAGATGTAGGGCAGCTTGCCGTAAGGTCCTTCCGGCACGGGATAGAGATTGCCCGCCAGCGCGAACACCATGGCAGCGCAGGCCAGCCAGGGAATGATTTGCGCTCCCTGGCGGAAGACGCCACGGTCACGCAGGTAGCGCGGCAGCGCAATACAGACCAGTGCGTAGGTGACGATGAAGCCGTAGGTCGCGAGCGAACCCATCCAGCCGTAAACGTCCAACCCACTGGCTCCCCGCGCTGCCAACACCGCCACCGGCAACACGGCAGCCAGGCCGGTGACGATAATGGCGCGGCCGGGTGTCTTGTTAAGCCGGTGCGTGGCGCGCAGCGATCCGTGGGCCAAGCCGTTGTGCGACATCAGCAACAATACCCGTGCGGCTGCGGTGATGCATGCCAGAGTTCCGGCGAACAAACTCACCAGGGCGCCAATGTCGATCAGCAATCCCAGCACCGGGACACCGGCCATGCCGGCCAATACACGCATGGGAGCGGAACTGGTCCCCAGGTCCTGCCCGGCAGTGTGGAAGCCAAGTACTTCCGCATAAGCGCAGACGGTGAAAAAAGCCCCCGCCAGAACTGAGCTTTGAATTACTGCGCGTGGAATCGTCTTCAGCGGATTGTGAGCCTCGGAGCCAAGTGTTGTAGCGCTCTCAAAGCCGACAAAGCTGAATAGCGCGAGTACTAGTCCGAGCCGCAATCCGCTGCCGGTCATGCCGCGCAGATGCAGTTCGTCCCAATCCCAGCGCCAGCCATGCCGAACCAGCAACAGCGCCACAACTACAACGATGACCGAAACAGAGACGGCTTCGATCCAAAGCATCATGCGTGCGGAAATTTTTACGTCTCGCCACGCGATCCATATGGAAACGCCGGTCACAAGGACCGCCAACAGCACAGCGGAGATGCCGTGGCCAATTGCGTCGTGGAGCAGCAAGTTCGCCCAGTGATAAAAACCGCCGATGACGCTGGACCCCGTGGCAACATAAGCTAGAAGCAAACTCCAGGCAACGGCGGCGCCCATCCAGGGGGGCAGAATCATCGAAGCATAGGTGTACAGCGAACCGGGCGAGGCCGAGTGGCGGGCAAAACGAGCGATGCACAACGCCACCAGCAGCACAGCAATCGTCGCTAACACATAAGCGAGCCACGTACCATTTCCAGCCAGCGTGTAGACCAGGGGAATCGTCGCCGCCGGAGTCGTAGTGGGCGCCATGGTGGAGACGGACTGAGCCAGCGTCTCCATCGGAGAAAGAACCTCTTGCCGCAAACCATAGCTCGCCGTCTGGAAAGATTCTGAGACCACATGCTCCATGCAGCGCCGCTCCTTTTTTCCGCCCAGGTTGGTCTTGGGTTGCGGTAGTGTACAACAACGCTTTCGTAGCGACGCCAGCAAGTCCCACGATTATTCGCCAGAATGGCGTGCAGTATGATCAGCCAGTGTGTCAGATAGTGTGAGATTTCCCTTGCACACATTGCCGGAGAGATCATGAGTAGCTTGATCCAACGATTAGTTTTCGCAATGCTGCTGTTAGCGTCGTGTACTGGTTTTCTTATCGCCCAGACCGTCGCGCCGGCTCCCATCCAGATCAAAGTCGTGGTAGTGACAATGTTCGAGCGTGGCGAAGACACCGGCGACACACCCGGCGAATTCCAACTCTGGGTAGAACGCGAACATCTGGACCAGATCGTTGCGGTACCTGCCGGCTATCATCACGTCCGGCTGAACAAGGATGGAGTGCTCGGCATGGTAACCGGGGTTGGAACCGCGAAGGCAGCGGCGTCCGTGATGGCCCTCGGCCTCGACCCGCGCTTTGATTTCTCGAAGAGTTATTGGGTCGTCGCCGGAATTGGTGGTGGCGATCCCGCGGACGTATCTCTGGGTTCAGCAGTTTGGGCCGATCACGTCATCGATGGCGATTTGTCCTTTGAGATCGACGCGCGTCAGATTCCCAAGGACTGGTCTACCGGTTACGTGCCTCTCCGCAAGGCGACGCCGTATGAGCAACCGTTCGGCAGCGAGGGTCACGGTGAGGTCTACGAGCTCAATCCCGCACTCGTGGGCTGGGCTCTCAGCCTCACGCAAAATATGCAGCTGCCTGACTCCGAGAAGCTGCGCACATTTCGCGCCCGTTTTAGCGGTTTTCCCAATGCGTTGAAGAAGCCGTTCGTTACGCGAGGCGACACTCTGTCGGCGAGCACGTTCTGGCATGGCTCAAAAATGGATGAATGGGCAAATGCCTGGACTCGCTACTACACCGGCGGCAAAGGAAACTACATGATTGCAGGCATGGAAGATTCAGGAACGCTGCAAGCTCTCACCTTCCTGAGTCAGGCCGGGCGGATAGATCTGCAACGCGTATTGGTTCTCCGGACGGTAAGCAACTACGACCGCGAGGCGCCCGGCACGACAGCCTCCGAGAGCCTTAAGGCACTGGCTTCCGGCAACTACTCGGCCTACATGCCGGCGCTGGAAGCGGCCCAGTCGGTCGGAGACAAGGTTGTGAGGGACATCGTCGAACATTGGGCCCATCGCGAATCCAAAATTCCGCGTGCGCCATAGGCACCGCCTCCCGAGTCTTTACGCGGACAATGTTGCTAGCGCTTCAGCCAACACGAGCGTCCCACAGGCAATGTCTTCGGGAGACGCGTACTCGTCAGGGCGATGGCTGTATCCGTTGCAGCACGGGATGAACAACATTGCAGTTGGTGCAATACGGGACATAAAAAGCGAGTCATGATAGGCGCGGCTCACCATGGCAAGAAACTTCTGCTGGTGTTTCCTGCAGGCGTTCGAAAGAGCTTCGACGACTGAGAGTGCGCATTGTGCCGGCGCATCCGCGTTCAGCAGTTCGATGTGGATTGCAACCTTCCGCTTTGCCGATATCGTGCTGCATGCGTTCTCAATCGCCTTGATCACGCTGTCGCGTCGTTCAAGATCGATATCGCGGATGTCAGCGCTGAGGCGAACCCGGCTGGGAATGCTATTGATCGCGCCCGGAAACACCTCGCATATGCCCACGGTCGCCACGGTATCAACCGCGCCACTGCTTCGCGCCGCATTCTCAATCGCCAAGACGAATTCGGCGGCCGCACAAAGAGCGTCCCGACGATCCGGCATCAGGACTCCACCAGCGTGTCCGCCCGCGCCTTCGATTGCAATCCGCATGCTGGCGGGAGCGGCAATGCTCGTGACCACCCCGAGCGGTGTCTGCTGACGTTCCAGCAGCGGGCCTTGCTCAATATGCAACTCGACGAACGCCTTGTAATAGTCTTCAGGCAGCTTCACTTCGCCGAGTTCGCCGCGCAAGCCTGCGTTGCCGCGAACGTCCTCCATAGATTCGTCGGCGCTATCCTTCAACCTTTTAGCGGCTTCGGCTGTAAGGCTTCCGCTGAGCAGCCGGCTGCCGAGGCACCCTATTCCAAAGCGTGTCGGCTCTTCTGAAGTAAAAACCAGCAGCTCAATCGAGTTTGTCGGACGGAAGCCACTCCGCCGCAGTGCCCGGATCGCCTCGAGTCCTCCCAGGACTCCCACCACCCCATCGTATTTCCCGGCGTTAGGAATCGCATCGATATGGGAACCAGTACCGACCGCCGGGGCTGCTGGGTCCGCGCCTTCCCACCGCGCAAAGGTATTTCCGATTGGGTCCTGCCGCACCGTTAGTCCGGCATCTTCACAGTGCGCTCGCAGCCAGGCACGGGCCTTAAGATCGGTCGGTGTGAAAACGATTCGGGTTACGGCGGGTGGGTCGGCATCTGAAATCGCGGCCAGGGCTTCAATCTCGGAGATCAAGCGGCCTCGATCAATTTCGAGATTCATGGGCGACGATCAGCCAGGGGATGGCGGTTCCAATCTTTGTAGATGAGGTATTTGGCGGGCACTTTGCCGAGCGCTCCAAACCATTGCGGACACCACGGGCCCATCCAGATAAAATCTCCGGCCGTGACCGGGTACCATGAATCACCCAGCCGGTAAATTCCGCCGCCTTCGAGCATGACCATCCCGTGTTCCATTACGTGCATTTCAACCATGCTGAGTGCCGCACCCGGCCGATACAACATGGTATTTACAGCGAAGTCGAAACTCATCTCATCGGAGAGCAAACACTTAACCTGCAGGTCGGGATCATCGCCAAGAGGATGCGAAGACACTGCATCCTCGCTCGAAATGATCAGACGCGGCGGATCGACTGAGGCCAGCGCCTGGTACGGCTTTTCGATAACGGTCACGCGGCTCGTCTTCGCGGCCACTACGCGGTGCTGGGCGCCTTCGGGCAAATAGGCATAGCCACGTACCGACAGTTCGTGACGCTTGCCCTCGACTTCCAAAGTGACTGCGCCCTCCATCACAAAAATAAAACGCTGTGCTGGCGTGCTGCCCAGTTCGCCACTCGCCTCGAATTCGGCCGTGTACTGGGTGAACTTGGCGCCCATGGCCGGCCCCGCATGCACAATGGCAGAACAACGCTTCATGCCCGGCAGCGAAGTGCAGACGAACGTGTCGGCGGTCAGCAGCAGATGGTTGGCTTTTTGAGAACTTCGCGTCTGACCGAGGTTATGCACGGCACATCCTTTTGTGAAATGTGGATGACGAAGACAGCCGATCGAGCAGATGCAAGCCGCATTCAATCGCTTTGGCCACATCTTCAATCGCAACTGACTCGGCCGGATCGTGACTGATCCCGCCTGGAGTCCTCAGAAAAACCATGGCGGCTGGAACTTTCTCGGCCAGGATCATCGCATCATGACCTGCTCCGCTCACCACGTGATGTGGCTCGCAGCCAGCTTCGCGAATCGCCCGTTCGATTTCGTGAATGAGAAACGGATCCATCGCCACTGCCGACTGACTCAGCAAGATGTTCTGCCTCACAAACAGCCCACGCCGCTTGGCGATTTCTTCCGCCTCACGAACTATGTTTTCTAGCGCGCGGGTTCGAACCTCGTCCAACCCGTGACGAACGTCGAGAGTCAGCCTAGCTTCCCCGGCAATGACATTGGTGGCTCCGGGCTGGGCCTCGATGGCACCCACGGTGGCCACCAACCCTGGAACCTTGTGCGCCTCTCGCTCCACCGCAGTGATCCACTCCGCCGCGCCGGCGATCGCATCGTACCGAAGATGCATCGGCGTCGTACCAGCGTGGTTGGCTCGGCCCACGAATTTGAATTCTAAGCGGCTCTGGCCGGCGATTGCGTCCACAACTCCAAGCGGCAGCTTCAGCGCCTCCAAAACCGGACCCTGCTCGATGTGAAATTCCACATAGCCCAAAATATCGTCTCCTAAAGCAGCCAGGGGAATCTCTTGAGGATTCAATCCAAACTCTTCGATGGCGTTCCGCACAGAAATTCCCCGGAGATCTTTACGCGACAGAAGTTCCTTGTCGAGTCTTCCCGTCAGCGCCCGGCTACCGATAAATGGCGTGCCGAATCGAACTCCCTCCTCTTCTGAGAAGCCAACGATTTCAATTCCGTACGGAAGCTGCCGTCCATCGAGAGCCTCGAGCAACGCAACCGCTAATACCACGCCGAGAACTCCATCGAAGGCCCCGGCGTTGGGAACCGTGTCGAGGTGTGAACCCAGAAGCAGTCGTGGCGCCTTGGATTCTGCCCCGGCATAGAACCCACGCAAATTCCCAGCAGCGTCAATTCTCACCTCAGCCCCCAGCGCCGTCAGCGACGCGGCGATTTCTCTGTGACAATCGTGCATCGGCGTGGAAAGAAAAGTCCGCCGCGTGCTGCCAGGATCTTCACTGAAGCGAGCCAGCTTCCGGCAGCGGGCGATGACTTCTTCCGCACGATTTGTCGTCTCACCCGTAGTCCGCACTGGATCCTATCGTTACCGCCAACCACACCTCGCCGGCTCAAGCCTGACGGATGACCTTCGCCGCCCCCCAACCGATCAACACCAGGGCGACAAGAATCTGCCAACTATATGTGTTCCCGTAAGTGGCCACAGGAAAATGATTGCTGAGCATGATAAAAACGACCGGCACAGCCATGAACGTATTGTGCTTGGATCGCAGTTTGGCCTGAGCTCCGAGTGCGGGATCGAACGTGGCGCCGGCTGCGGCTGCAGCGATCATCTTGCGCTGCGCCGGAAGAATTCGTTCCCAGACATTGAGGGTCATGATGGTCCCAAACATCGCTCCCACGTGGATGTAAGCCGCGCGTCCGCTGAAAACATGGACCAGGCCGTACGCGAACGAGGCCGTCATGATCAGTGAAAATATCGCGAATCCAATCGCGGACCTGCCCAGCGACGACCGTAGTGCCAGATCGTAGATGATCCAACCGAGAATTAGCACTCCGATTCCGATAGCGATGCCGCGCGCCTGCGAGATGTCGGCTATGTCTGGATCGATCAATCCTCCGCTGAAGTAATAAACCAGGAACATCAGGACGATTCCACTCAGCCAGGTCGTGGCCGCTTCCCAGCGGAACCAGTGAACTTGCTCCGGTCCGACTCGCAGCGACTTCTGCTTCTCAACCGTGTAGAAACCGCCGCTGTGGACCATCCAAAGTGCTACGGGTGTGCCTTTCGCGTTCCTCTCAAGTTTTCCGAATTGGCCGTCGAGCCAGGTGAAGTAATAGGTCTGGCCAACCCACATGATTGCGGCGAAGACGTGAAACCACCGCACCAGAAGATTGAGCCACTCCCGGACGGAAGACGTCACGCTGACTCCTCATCATTTTTTAGCATGGTGGTCATGGGCTCAGGTCCCCCGGTACGTCGTGTATCCATTTGGGCTCAGCAGAAGCGGGATATGAAAATGGGTCTCGCCGTCCCGCACTTGAAACGTAACTTCGACCACGGGATACAGGGCTGCGGTTTTTGTAGCCGCAAAGTAACTCTCCGTATCAAATGCCAGGCGGAAAAGCCCCGCCGACTGAACGTCGTCATCCGGGAGCAACTGATTGCAACGGCCGTCCTGGTCCGTGCGGGCCGAGCCCAGCAGCAGCCAGTTCCCCGACTTCTCCCACCGCTCCAGGCGCACCAGCACACCGGTGGCCGGCTTACCCAGCGCCGTGTCCAGAACGTGAGTTGAAATTCGCTTCATTCCGAGAGCCATTTTGTCAGGCGAATGCGTGTGATCTGTCGCTGCTGCTCGGCTGCTTCGCGAAGTTCTGTTGGTCCGTCATTCCGCATCCGACGCCGAAGAATTTGCAGAATTTCCGGCGCTGATTTTCCCGTAGCACACACGATAAAGATATGGCGAAAGCGTTGTTCGTATTCCTGATTTGCCTCCGCCAGCGCGATCTTCACGGCATCACCCGCAACAGCGACCTTCTGTTGCTCCTGAGTTGACCAAGTGACAGACCGAGCTAACGCCGGCTGTGCCGCGCGCGACTCGCCGATCCGAGGATGACTACGAAACGCCTCCATCCAGTCCTCCGCAGTCAGATTACTCCAGGTTTCGTCGCACGCTGCTAGCAGAGTGGTTACGTCCGAAAACGGTCTTCGCGCCGCCATGACACCAGCCCAGGCCCTTGAGCCGCAGCAAGGCAGGATTTCCCTCACCGCGTCCTCGACCGGAGCGGCATTCCATTGCGCCAGCACTCCGCTCATGTGCGGTTCTCACCCGCGCTCAGCTTCTCGAGAAATTCCACCACTAGATTCCCCGCCACCGCCGACCGATATCTTGCGTTCGATCGAATGTCGTCGATCGGCTGAATCTCTGCGACCCCCGCTTTCCTCGCCAGGGTCAAAAGTAATGAGTCAATCGGCCTTCCCGTCACCAGTCGTTCTGTTTCCGTCAACCGAATCGGGACAGGGGCAACACTCCCCAGCGCGATGCGAACATCTTCTATTACCCCGCTGGTACACTGCCCCAGCGCCGCAATGCACACTTTCGAAATGGCCTGCGCGTTGCGTGCTCCAACCTTGCGAGTGTAAGCAAGATGTCCCGAAAATCGACGCGCCAGGCAAATCGTTCGAACCAGCTCGTCCGACGCCAGCTCCATTTGTTTGTAACCTGTATGGAAGTTCCTGTACGGCACTCTTCGCTCCCCGCGAACTGACACCAATATGAGTTCAGCCTCGTACACCAACAGAGCGGGCAGGGAGTCTGCTGCAGGTGATGCGTTTACGATATTGCCACCCAGTGTGCCGCGATTCTGGTTCGCAATTCCGCCAGTCCATGCGGCCGCGCGGGCCAGCAGCGTGAACTCGCGTTGCACCGACTCGTGCTCACGCAAATCGGTGTAGGTGCATCCGGCGCCGATCCGAATTTCGTCGGGCAATACTTCAATACACCGCAGTTCTGGAAGATTCCAGATGCTGACCAGTTTCCGCGCTGGAAGTTTCCCGGCAGCATACTGCACCATCACATCCGTGCCGCCGGCGATCGGCAGCCACCCGCCGGGGTCGGCCGCCAGCAGAGACAACACAGCCTGCAAGCCGGCGGGCGCGACGAGTTGATAGTCCGTGGGATTCGACCTCATGAATTGGCCCCGCGTCGCGCTGCTTCCGCCACAGCTTCAAAAATCTGGATGTAGCCGGTGCAGCGGCAAAGGTTCCCGGAAAGTCCTTCTCTGATCTCGTCCATCGTGGGATCCGGTTTTCGGCGCAACAGATGGTGGGCCGCCAGGATCATTCCCGGCGTGCAGATACCACACTGCGCACCTCCGCACGTCAGGAAAGCCTCCTGTAGGCGATCCAACTGCGCGCCTGCGGCCAGCCCTTCGATGGTAACGATGTCCGCACCCTCGGCCTGAAGCACCGGTACGAGGCAGCTATTCACTAGGGCGCCGTTTAACAACACGGAGCAGGAACCGCACTCGCCTTCGCCACATCCTTCCTTGGCGCCGGTCAATTCAAGCTGGTGTCGCAATACGTCCAGCAATCTTTCCATGGGATAGACGCGTACGGTCTTCAACTCTCCGTTCACGGTAAATGAAAGGTCGCACGGGGCGGGACTTCCCGATGAGAGAGACCCGGTCATCGCACCCCACCAGCCGCGTGCGGTTCGCGGTCACCAACGAGCGCTTCGAAGATGTCTTCCGGAAGCAGTGGGATTGAATTGAAACGAACTTTAACTGCGTCTTCTGCGGCGTTGAGGATCGCCGGGGCTGGACCGTCCATGGGCAACTCGCCGATTCCCTTCGCGCCAAATGCTCCATGAATGTTTCCCATCTCCTCAAAGAACACGCGGATGGGAGGGAGGTCGGCGGAAGTCGGCATAATGTAATTCGTCATCTGGCCGTTTTGCATGCGGCCATTTTGCCAAATCACTTTCTCGTACAGCGTGTATCCAATTCCCTGCGCGATGCCGCCCGCAATCTGCCCACGGGCCAAAACCGGATGCAGCACCTTGCCGACTTCCTGCACTGCCACAAAGTCGTCGATCGAGGCAGTGTAGCTTGTCAAGTCGACTGTCACTTCCGCGACATAGACCGCCCAGGCAAAAGCCGCGTACGCCTCGCCACGATATTTGTCATCATCCCAGAACACATCAGCCGGCGCTTCGTAGCGTACCCATGATCGGAACGAACCGCGGGTTGCCATCTGACTTCGACACGCGGCTCGAAATTCCTCCGGGGAGTACGAATCGCCCATCAGTCCACTCGCGACAAGAGTCTGCTTGATTCCAAGCGCAGCCGATTGCACCAATTTTCCGACAACCATGACAGTTCGCGACGCTACTGTCGGACCGCTGTTCGGCACTTCGTTCGTATCCGCCTGGGCAATCTCGACGTTATCATAGGGCAGCCCAAGGGCTTCGGCCGCGATCTGGCATAGAACTGTTTTCGTGCCCTGGCCAAATTCCGTGCTTGAAACCAACACCCTCACCCGGCCATCGGCACATCCTTCCACTCCAACCACCGAGCCCAGATTGCGCTCGCCCGAACCCGTGAATCCCGCTCCGTGCAGAAAAGCTGCGATGCCCATTCCCTTCTTACTCGTGCTTGTCTCATTCTCTTTTGCGAAGCGTTGTTTTTTAGCTTCATAGTCGGAAAGTTTCAGTGCGCGATCAAGAATCTGTTCCATATCGATGGGCTCGCGCACCGTCTGTTCGGTGGTTGTCATCTGCCCCGGCTTCAGAAAGTTTCGCTTTCGAATTTCGATTGACGACAACCCCACAACTTCCGCGATACGATCCATATGCCGCTCCAGCGCGAAGAGACTCTGGGGAGCACCAAAGCCACGAAAGGCCCCGTGGGGTGGGGTGTTGGTGGCTATCGCCCTAGCTTTTATCCGCACGTTGGGCCAGTAGTAGGCGCCGCCGGCGTGGATCGTGGCGCGTGAAAGCACCACGGAAGAGAGGGTTGCATAAGCGCCGCCGTCGACCGTAAATTCAATTTCCCCGCCTAGTATTCTCCCGTCTTTGTTTACCGCCGTGCGGTGGCGCGTTCGCGAAGGATGCCGTTTGGTGGTGGCTACCATGTCTTCCATGCGGTCATAAATAATTTTCACGGGACGCCCGGATTTGATCGCGAGTAACGCAGTGTGCGCCGCAATCATCGAGGGGTATTCTTCCTTCCCGCCGAAGGCTCCCCCAGTCTCCATCTGCACCACGCGAACTTTATCCGCCGCCAAATTGCACAGCGCCATCAAAGCCTTATGCACGTAATAAGGGCATTGCAACGAGCCCCACACCGTGATTCCCTGCTGCGGATCGAAGCTCGCGATCATCCCGTTATTTTCGATGTAGAGCTGCTCCTGCGCGCCCGTCCAATATTCACCTTCGACGATGTGGTCGGCCTTCTCCCACACGCCATCGACTTCGCCTTTCTCTACCCGGTAGGTCTTGAAGGTGTTGTCCGCGCCCCAAATGATTTGGGAATGACTCTCACTTTCTTCCATGGTGAACACTGCGGGAAGCTGCTCGTATTCGATCGAAACTGCCTGCACAGCTTGAGGGAGGAGGTGCCGGTTCGGGTGCGCCAGCAGGAGAATCGGCTCTTCGGGATGATTCACGAGGCCGTCGGCTAGGCATGGCTGATCGTCGGCGATCAGCGCAATGACATTTTTTCCCGTGATGTCCCTAGCGGTGACGACCACGAATTCGTTCCAGGCAATTCCCGGCCCAAATGCAATTGTCC
>Ga0207100_1078_pt3 | contig 22306 bp, 20 predicted proteins | sample Alteio_BWMinHeat_82_FD_153520 | JGI IMG/M metagenome (GOLD analysis project Ga0207100, IMG submission 153520) | Enriched cells from forest soil in Barre Woods Harvard Forest LTER site, Petersham, Massachusetts, United States -... | ecosystem: Environmental > Terrestrial > Soil > Temperate forest >...
CGAAGTCTGACGGCCGTTGTGGACTGGGAAGACGTCTGGCGCTTGAGAGGGACAATCGAGAACAGCCCGTGATGAAAGTCGAATTTGGAAATAGTGCCTGAAGGCGCTTTCCCTGAACGCATGCCCTGAATATGAATCGCTTATGCTACGGACTTTGCGTTCACTTGCGGGGCTGCGTCAAGCCAGCGGTCTACGGCGTTACCAAGAAGAGCGACATGGTCCAGCTCATCACGTAAACGGGAATTGAATTCATGCCGACCACCACAAGCGGCTGGTGGCCGGAAGATCAGATCGAGCCATCAGCAAAGTCCGGCAAGGCGGAGAACCCTGAACGAAGTTTCGCGCGCCGAGTAGAACCATTTCAGATCCGCGGTGGAAGTCTGGCTAAAGATCGCTCCGTCGCCCAAAAAGAAATCTGCAAACGGATTCCTGTACTCCCCACCTGGCCGGAGGAAAAGTTGTAGCAGCCGGCGGCGCAGAAGTCCTGAACGGTTTGCTCGTGGAAAATACGCTGCTAGTAGCCCACCTTCACCGGTGTGACAACCGGTGATTTTCAGTTTGGTCTGTTGTAGCGGCTACGCAAGTGCCAGGGCCCGGCGGTACACCCGAGGTACTGGGAGTCTAGTTGATTTTGCCCGCGGCCGGACCGCCGGCGGTGGCCTGCTTGGTCTTGGGGTCAATACCGATCAGCGCCACTCCGCCGATTCCGCGTAGTTGAGAATGATCACAACGCCGGATATCAGCGCATTCGCGACAGCCTGGGCATGAGCAGGGTTAGCAGACATGACGGTCAGAAACAATGCTGCGGCGGCCAACCAATGAGAGACGATTCTTGGTTTCATGCCTCATTTCCTTTCTTTTTGCAGGGCTGCTTGCATCGAGGCCTGTTAAAAATCGTTCGGCGGACGTCCTACCAGATCCGTAATGCTCTAAGCCTCGACCAATCGACTGCAGGACCCACCGTCATTGCTATCTCGGGTGGAGGCAAGCCGGACGTTTGACAGCTGGCTTCCTTAGTTCTGGTTTGTCAGACCAGGGCAGGGCCGAGAAAGCTGAACGGCCCTTCTCTTTTCTTTACGGCGCGTGTAGTAGAAGTGATCGAGTTACGTTGTCAATGATAATTTTCTCTATTATATGGAAACTTTTCTTACAAATAGCCATCAATAGGAAATGTTTCACAGCTAGCGAGTCTCCTAGCGAGTCTCCTGGAGTGCAAGCCTTCGAAATGAGGTTAAGGAAAGTGTGCCAGTGACTGGAGTCGCTGTTTTTGAGCTCTCAGTCTCTGGAGAGGTCGAGCCCAGCTCGGATTCCAGTTCCTTTTTGGCAAGGGTTATTTCCTTATAAACGAGAAACTTCTCCCTGCTCACAATCCCGGTATTTCGTCCGGGTTGACGCGGCGAATTGCAAGCAATTGATTTCCTACTAATCTCGAGGCGGAAGCCAAAGATTCAGGCTGTGTCCGCTTGTCGGTCTTGGGACGGAGGCCTTAGGAAACTTTGCTCAATGGGAATGAAATATTGCTATTATTCATTACGGTAGTGGTTCGCTGGTCACGGCGCCAGCTCCGTAGAGAGTGCCTGATGACGAATTCCAAAAGAGACAGGATTGGCCTGCGAGAGATTGCGAACCTGGCACAGGTGAGTGTCGCCACGGTCTCGCGGGTGCTCAATGGAAACACGCGCGTGGACCCGGCGCTGCAGAAGACCGTGCTGGAGGCCGCGGCCAAGCTCGACATCGACGTCTCGAGCCGGAACAAGACCAAGGCACTCGCCTTTCTGCTGAGCAACCGCGCCATGTTGCACGCGTTTCACTCCAGGGTTCTGATCGGAGCCGAGGCGCATTGCACGGCACTCGGATGGGACATGGTTTTCCTCTCTTACAACTATTCTCCGAATATCTCCGACCGCGAATTGCACCCTCCGCAGATACTGCAGCGCCATGATGCGGTGCGCGCGGTGATTCTCGCGGGCACGAACTCGATGAATATGCTTCGCTTTCTGGAGCGCAAGAACATCACGTTCGCAGTGCTGGGGAACAACGTGATCGATGCCACGGACGATCTGAAACAGCAGGACGTCGTATTTACCGACGATATCCAGGGCGCATACGACATGACGCGTTATCTGATCAACCTTGGGCATCGCCACATTGGATTCGTGGGCAATCTGCGCCTGCCTTGGTTTGCCCGCTGTTTTGCCGGCTATCGCCGCGCCATGGACGGAGCCGGCCTGAGCCAGCATTTGAACAGCACCGATTCCGAGGACGATGTGGAAAGCGGATACCTCGGCACGAAATCGCTGCTGGCACGGCACAAATCGATCACAGCGATTCTGGCAGGCGACGATCCCACTGCGCACGGAGTGTATAAGGCGCTGCGCGACAGCGGCTTGAGAATTCCCGAAGACGTCAGCGTTTGCGGCTGCAACGATACGGTCGGGAGCTGGGGGCATCCGCCGCTGACCACGATCCGCGAATTTCCCGAACAACTGGGCAAGCAGCTCGCGGAAGTGGTGCTCAACCGGATTGCCTCACCCAGTCTCGAGCCGCAGCGGGTGACCGTTCCCACCGAACTGATCAAGCGGGATTCGTGCCGTCCCATTCTCGTCGTGCCGGACCTGGCCGCGGCCAGGTAACCGGCAGGCGCATGGTCGAGTCATCCTTCGATCATCAGGTATTTATTTCCGACGTCGATGACCTGCAAGGAAGAGGGACTGGCTACGACATCTCTATTCATGCTCTGAAATATGCCCTTGCCACATTGATCCAGACAAAGTCGTCAATTCCTTCGCCTTTGTAATGCAGGGTTCTGTTACCGATGATCCTCTACTGTGTATCCTGAACGCAACGAAATCCCAGAGTTGCCGAACGGTCCTTGCTCGGCGCCATCATCAGCAGCTTACCGTGTTCAGCAAGGTTGTAGGCTTGCGGAAAATACCACATTGATCCCTGGGGCTGATAGTAGCTGCCACCACGCACAATGGCTGCGCGAGTGTGATCATCGAGGAACTCCTCCGTCCATTGCCAGACGTTACCGACAAGATCCATTACGCCAAACGGACTTGCTCCTTTCGGGTGCGCGGCTACGCTGTCCGCACCACGCATGGTGCGCCCTGTATCGGGAACTGGGACCGCGGACGGGTCCCAGTCGTTACCCCATGGATAGGAACGTCCGTCCGTTCCTTGCGCGGCATACTGCCACTCCCATTCGTGCGGCAAGCGCTTTCCTGCCCAAGCCGCATATGCGCGCGCATCTTCGAGCGATACCCAGGTGACAGGCTTGTCCGCTGATCCAGCGGCGTAGGTGCCGCTCACCCAGTCGTGCAGAAAGTTGAGGTCATCAGCAGGATGGTAGTGCGTGGAATCCAGGAACTTCTTAAACTGTTCATTCGTGACTGGAAACTGATCTATCCAAAATAGATCTATGTGCATAACATGGGCATGAAATCGGCGTGGGGAATCCTCCCACGGATATTGCACATCTACGCCGATATCATCGGAGCCTTCAATTTCGATACCTTTCACTTTGAACATGAAATCTCCGGCGGGGATCTTAATCATGTTTGCAGGGCTTCCCGGCGGCGGTTTCGTGCCAACAATTTGCACTATTCGCTGCGGGAGAAAACTCCATTCACGCGAGAAACTGCTGAGAGGTTTCGCGGTCATCGCGCTCATTTTGTTCAAGAGCGCCTTCATGGTTGCGCTGGGATGAGATTTTGTTGCAAGCACAGCTCCATAACCTTTGGCTTCGATCTCGAACGTAAGCACCGCCATATTGCCGTGAACCTCCGGGCTAAGCTCCACGCCGTGATAAAGATCGAAATAGTGCATTCCTTCCTCGGCTGGAATTTGTAGCTGCTGCCCAGCCACACTGTACTCATTGCGATTCACAATCGTCCAAACTACATCCTGGCCCAGCGGCCAGCGGCTCGCGAAAACGCCGAAATGCAACATCGGAAAAAACGGCTCCCAATCGGCACTTAAGAGGAAAGGCGCTATGCTGCGCTCCAGGGTCGCTACTCGCCGTGTCGCCTCTGCATCCCGCGCAGTTATACCATTCCAGATGCCCCAGACATTTTCCCAACTTTCCCAGCCGACACCATTAAAGAATGCGAACTGTAGATCATCAGTCTTGTCGCGATTCCAGCGATCGGAAATATTCACCATATGCCGGGGCTCGAGCCATTTAAATCGATCCACTTGAGGCGCAAAAGAAAAACTGTAGTCCCCCCACGTAAGAACGTTGTAAGCGATGCCTTCGTCCTGCGGGCCATGTTCTGGCTCGAAGGCAAGAGGATGGTTGACCTTATCTGAAGCATCGGAAAAAGCGCGCGGAACACCGTCCTGCGTGTCGCCGTTGATCCCGTCCGCCCCAATTTCAGCCATGAGAGATGCAACCGCATCAGGCCACGGCTTCCCCGGATCCCGTGTCCCCTGGTCCCACATCATCATTGGAAACAGAACACGAACACCGCGACGGTGGAAGTCAGCGACCATCGATCGCACGCCTGCAATTCCGCCCGGCATCGATCGAATCATGTCCTGTTGATTTCGATTGTCAATTCCCACGTTGGGATATGTCGGCCAGATCAGGACGGAGTCGATGCCGCCAAAGCGCTTTTCCAAATCGTCCAGATAGCGGTCGACGGTGTAATGATTCGCGACCGGATCGTAGAAATAACGATCTTCGACCATCATTTGTGGCTGAATAAAACTCGATTGCGACCACTTCAGCGCGGGAAGCTCATAGCGTGCTCCGTTATAACCGATACGAATACGCCGTTCGTCGCGCCAGTGGCGCACATCCGCGAGCCATTCCTGATGCTCACGGTCAGAGCAAAGTCTCGATACGCCCTCCTCTTCATCTTTGATCGCGAGGCAATCTGGTCCGGGTATCTGTTGTTTCTTGGGAGGGAATTTCGTGTCCTGGCTCCACACTATTCCGACTGCGGCGCCTAGAAACAAGCCCAACCACACTACACTGTGGCGCAATTTATTCCTCCTGGGTGGAAATGCAAACGTCCGAGCCTAACACTTGGCCTTGAGACCGGTCGAACCAGTTCAACCGAGTATTTCCCCCAAAAGAAAAATTGCCCTTGGATTGACTGCGTTCCGCTCTGCGATTGGATTCGGATATGGTCGCTTGACTCATGCGCTCACCGTCCACCCACCATCCACGGAGATTATCTGGCCCGTGATGGGGCCGGAGTCCTTGCTCAGAAGAAAACATGCAGTCTTGGCAATATCCTCTGCAGCTAGCAAACCACTAGTTAGTTAGAGGCTGCTTTTGGGCCATGAATTCGAGGACTTCACGATTCCCTTGTACTCTTGCGCTCATCGGAGTGCGAACCAAGCCGGGTGCGACCACATTGATGCGGATTCCGGAAGGGGCATAATACGCCGCCGCCGACAAAGTCATCACTTCAATCGCCCCTTTACTGGCTGCATATCCAACCGTAGCTAAGTACCTGCCCTGCGGATGTTGAGCGAGAACACTTCCGGTGTTCAGGATTACACCTTTCTGGGAGTCGCGAGTCCACAGCCGCAAAACTTCGCGGCACATCAGGAAGGTGATCTCTCCCAACCAGGGATTTTCTGAGAACGATTACGGATGACTTGGCCCTTTGGAGGTGGAGCACCAGAACCGATCCTACTAAAGCTAGATATGAAATCGATTTCTTTAATTTGTGAGTAAAATTTACTCTCTCAGATATTTTCATGTCAATAGTTATTAGGGAATTTCTATTGTTTTACTTAAGTTATTGATTTTAAAATATGTTTACTATAAACTCTACCTTCGGTTACAAGGGGGATTGTCGCCTTGAACAGAGCTTTTGAACAGGCCGCATCCAAGAAAAGTATGTAATGGATTTCAGTTTTAGTGAATATTGGCGAGGATGAATTTTGTGGCTCAATTCGTTATGTCCGCAAGTGACCATCAGCCATACTGCGGAATTTCAGAATTGCGCTAAGCTGTTTCATTCTCTTGCGACTGGATTGGATTTCCATGCATGAAAAAGATACTTCGGCCAAACCAAAGTCTTTGGCCACTACCATCAAGGAAGTTGCCCAGCGCGCCGGCGTGTCCGCCGCTACTGTGTCCCGGGCTCTCTCCGGTTCGGCCGGCGTCCGAGAACCGCTCCGCTCACGAATCCTCGAAGCAGCACGGTCACTCTCCTATAACCCGAACCGCGCCGCGCGTGACCTGCGCGTACGTTCGAGCCGCGCGGTTGGAGTCCTGATTCCAGACATCGAGAATCCATTTTTCACGAGTGTAATTTGCGGGATTGAGGAGGTTATAGGAAAGACTGACTACTCGCTGCTTCTGGCTAATTACAATGAGGACCCCGATCAGGAGACGCGCCGTCTGGAGTTGTTTCGTGCCGAGGGGGTGCGTGGCTTGATCTTCGCCGCCAGCCGCACACCGTCCAGCCTTTATGCAGAGCTGGGAAAAGCCGGCATGGCGCTGGTCGCAGTGTCTCGCGGTCTTCCACGTTTGCGCATCGATCAGGTTACGGTCGCGAATCGGGAGGGTGCCCTGGCTGCGACCTCCCATTTGATCCAGCTAGGTCATAAACGTATCGCCATCATAAATGGCCCTCTGGTATTTACGACTGCGCGTGATCGCCAGGCGGGTTACGAAGACGCGCTCCGCGATTCAGGCGTCACCGTGGATGAGAACCTCGTCGTCAACTGCGCTTTCAAGCAGTCCGCCGGCTATTCCGCCATGCGGCAATTGCTGGAATTGGCCAATCCTCCCAGCGCAGTATTTGCCGGAAGCAATTTGCTGACCCTGGGCGCCTTGCAGGCCATACATGAGCGCGATCTCACCATTCCGGACGAGATCGCGATTGTAGGATTCGATGAAATGCCCTGGGCAATGTCTCTGCGCCCTCCTCTGACAACTGTCGCGCAACCGGCATTTGAGATGGGGCGCACTGCTGCCGAGTTGCTGCTCGCACGCGTTCGTGCACCGGCCTTACCGCGCCGGCAAGTAGTGCTCGAGACCCGACTCGTGGTTCGTTCTTCTTGTGGATCCGAAAGCGCCAAGGAGACCCCGGCAACACCTCTGAGATGAGGGCACTGATATCGCATCGCTGGTGAGGTGCGGCCCGCGGTCTTTGCTGTTTGAAACCAAATGCGAAGGTGTGCATAGAGACTGTAGAATGAATCCAGCCAGCCACAATCCCGCCGTAGCGCTCCTTCCGCAACCCGACAGTTCATCTCTGGTGACAGCTTCTCCCCGCCAGCGTTGGGAGGTTGTAGGTGCCGTAGTTGTTGTTTCTTTCTTGACGATTCTGGCTCGCGCAGGCGTCTCTGGCGCCAAACTTGAGATGGCCCATGACTTGGGCATTGGCGACCTGGGCTTCGGTCTGGTCTTCGGGGCCTTCGCCCTCGGCTACGCTGTGTTCATGGTCCCTTGCGGCATGTTGGCGGACCGATGGGGCCCCAGGAAATCTCTCGCTCTCAGCGTCTTCTTTTGGTCGTTGTTCACGCTGTGTACTGGACTAGCCTCTGGGATATCAGTACTGATCGGCATCCGATTTTTGTTTGGTCTGGCCGAGGCGGGTGTCTATCCCCAGGCTGCGCGCGCCCTTCACAATTGGACGCTTGCGCCCGAGCGCGGGCTGGCCTTGGGACTTCTGAATATGGGTTCCAGACTAGGCGCGGCTTTCGGTTTATTGGCTGCGCCGGTGTGCGTGGCATGGCTGGGTTGGCGACAGAGTTTTGTGTTCCTGGGAATCATCGGCGTGATATGGGCCGCGATCTGGTTTTGGTGGTTTCGTGACACGCCAGGAATCAAGTTGAACAGGCACAAGGTAGAGGCTTTCACAGCTGCGGACGAGAACACTCGCGTGACCAATAAGACTCCCTGGCGGGCTTTTCTCTCGTCGCGAAACTTCTACCTCATTACCTATCAGTACTTCGCCTCCCAATTTACTTTTTTCATTTGCTTGAGTTGGCTGTTGCCATTTCTGAAATCACGCTTCGATATCACAACTAGCGCAGCAGGATTGTACTCAAGTATTCCCTTGTATTGTGGGGCGCTCGCCATGTGGATGGGCGGCACTGCCATCGATCGGATTTACAAGGCTGGCAAGTGGAAGTTGTCGCGCAGACTGCCGGCCATGTTGGGGTTCGGGCTGGCTGCAGGGACGTTGCTCCCGGCCCCGTTCGTGCGCTCGCCGGGATGGTTCATCGCCTGCTTCGCTTTGACCACATTCGGGGTTGACCTCACAGTGACTTCCAGTTGGCCCGTCTGCTGCGATGTGGGCGGCAGGTATTCGGGAACGCTATCAGCGGCCATGAATACCATGGGGGCATTGGGTTCATTGGCAAGTTCGTTGCTCTTCCCTGTCCTCATAGGTTGGGCTGGAACTATAAGGGTCTATTTCTATCTCGCCGCACTCCTTAATATTGTTGCACTGGGTTGCTGGAAATACATCGAACCGGCCAAGAGTCTTCTCCAGGAAGAGAACCTGGGATGGCGCGAAAAATGAACTATTTGGTACATCGGAGCCGGTGCCTGGCTTTATGTCCCCAAAGGATTTCACGTCACACGCCTCAGCGTCGCTGCAAAAGGAGGAAGTTATCAAATTGCCGCTCAGGATCTGCTCACCGGCAATTTATTGATTGTTGGCTTTCAAGGAGAATCAGAGCCGGTCGCGTGGGATCTCAGTTTCGGAAAAGACGTTGATTCGGAAAACCCACAATGCGGCTTATTGATTTATGACAGGCGTGATCCCAAGCTCTGCCAGAAACTGGTGGATGGCCTCGAACGCCACGATCTGCTGATCTGCTGTGAAGTCTCCATGGTCGCCACCGGGAATGGTAAGCAACCGGTTGCGCACTCCGGCCTTGTTCAATGCATCGTGTAACCGAATGGCGTGCGAATAGGGCACGATCCTGTCGGCGTCTCCGTGAATTGTCAGCACGGGAGGCAGGCCGGCGCGTACGTAGGTAAGTGGCGAGAGGCGCTTGGCAAGGTCCTCACGATTGGGCACGCTGCCCAGCCACGAAACGGCATATGACCGGATGTGAGGGCCTTGCAGCATGTCTGCCACATCGGTAATGCCATACCAGTTGACGACAGCAGCGACTTTCGGACGGGGATCAATCCATGGCCCCTTGTGGTTTCCGTCGTCATCAGCAGCGCACTCATTCTCGAATCCGGCGGAAAATGGAATCATGGTCGTGGTAAGCGCCAAGTGTCCTCCAGCCGAGTCGCCCGTCACTACCACTTTGCTGAGATCGAAATGGTACTTCTTCGCATTTCGTCCGATCCAGTGCAGGGCGCATAAACAGTCTTCCACGGCAGCGGGCGCCGGGGAGACCTTGGCAAGGCGGTACTCCACGTTCACGACCCCGAAGCCCATCTGAAGGTACGGAAGGACGCGAAGAATTGATGCTTCCTTCGTACCCTCGATCCAACCCCCGCCGTGGATGGTCATGACCACCGGCACGGGAGCTTTCGATCCCGGCGGATAATAGACATCGAGCTTGGCTTCGTAGTTGTTGGCTACAAGGTATGTGACGTTGGGCTCGACCTCGTAGGCGTTCTCGGCCTGTGCGACCCACCGTTCTGCTTCCGGGAATTGCGCCCAGCTGGTTGCTCCCAGGGTGCAGAAGACTACGAGTGCTATCACGCCGCTTAGCCGGTGCATTGTGTTGCCATTCATGGTCACTTTGTGGTGCTGGGCGAGTCTATAATCGCCGCCAGCACTCCTGGCAACAAGTTCTCTTCGCCCCAGTTTTGCGGTGCATATCCTAACCTTGCCACGACCAAGTCAAGGGAAGGTACGACATAAAGCCGGCTGGCAGTAAAACCTCTGAAGGCAAAGGTATCCCTCGGTGCGGTTGGCCAAAGCACGCCATCCGTATTAACCCAGAAAGTGTACCCATAACTGGGATTCATCTTCTGGGAACTCTTCGTGGCCAGTTCGATCCACCAGTGCGGAACGATCTGCTTGTCTTGCCATTTTCCGTCATGCGCCATTAAGTAGCCCAACCGCGCAAAGTCGCGGGCGGAAAAACGCAAGCCGCTATGCGGATTGGTGTGCGGTCCGATATTACCTTCCACCCCGCCTTGCCAGTCCCAACCGACATTCTGAATACCGATGGGATCGAAGACCCGCTCCTTCATGAAATCGAAAAGTTCACGTCCAGTCGCGTGATAGAAGAACAGCGACAGGTGCGCGAAGCCAGTGTCAGAGTATTCCCAGGCCGTGCCCGGTTCGCTGGTCAATTTCGAGGCCCATTTTCCAAAACGGTTGGGCTGTTTTCCCAGGGCAATCTCGAAATCACCGCCGCCGGGTGCAGAGCTCAGGCCGATCATCCCATGGTCCTCCCCTGGGATTCCCGAGGTCATGGAGAGTACATGCCGCAGTTTGATCTTCTTCTTCTCTGGATCGGTGAGCGGGAAGCCCTCCGGCACAAAGTCATAAATGGGAGTATCGAGATCGATCTGCGCATCGTGCGGGAGCTTGTGGTTCCGGCTATCATCCAGGAGCAAGCCGAAGGCTATTCCGGTAGACGACTTGGTGCAGGACCAACCATCAAACGTTGTGGTCGGCATAGTAGGAACACCGTACCACTCAGCCACGAGGTAGCCCTTCCGGATGATGACAATTTGCCACGGTCCTGCGAACAGCTGCAGAAACTTATCTCGGATCAGACTCAGCTTGTCAGGATCCATGCCCGCCAGGGAACGCACTTCATCGGGGGTCTTGGTCCATCGCCAGCCGCCAGCCGACTCGGGAGGAGGAGCATAAGTCTGCGCGAACAAGCTTGGTGCAAGAACAATGGCAAGAAGGGTCAGGCATACGAACCTTGATCTCATTTCACTCTCCTGTGTTCACTTAACTTTTGAAGAAGCACATCGGCCTGGGTCATCGTTCTCTCTCCAAAACCTCGCAACCTTTCTCTTCTGTCAATACCGATTCGTAGCTTTCAGCCTCGCCCTTTCCAGTGCTTCCAATGCGAACGATCATCATCGCGCCTCGATTAAGGGTTCCAGGGTTGCGCCACTCGCGCCACTCCATATAGGCGAATCCGGCGATGAGTGATATGAGGAACAGATACGGAGTCAGGTTGTAGGGCCAGGGGGGAAGCGGATAGACGGTCACAAAAAGGACAGGCAGCAGAGCGAGTGTCGCCACCCACGGAACCAGCACATGCCGCCAAACCGTGAAATGGGCAGGTTGTTCGCGTCGCATATAGCGCGTCAAGGCCAGGTTCGCCATGACATAGAGGACGACGACTGCAAGCGTGGTAATCGTTCCCAGGAAATCGAAGATGTAATCTGGGCGCAATATCAAGCCGACGAGAAGGATTGCTACCATCCCAGCTATCTGCGTAAAGGAGATCGCAACCGCGGGTGTGCGGTAGATAGGATGGATTCGCCCGAAACTGGCGGGGAGTGTGCCCGCCCGGCCCATCGTATACATTACGCGTGACGCGGAGTTGGCACAGGCGATTCCAACAGCAATAGCGCAGTTGACGATGGCGAGGACGACGAACCACCAGCCTGCCCCCCATAGTGAATGGCCGAGAACGTAATAAGGATTTGCATTGGAGGCGAAGGAGGCCATGTCCCCAGTGCCCCAGCCGATTGCGCTCGCATAAGACATGAAGATATAGAAGGTGCCGATACTGACGAGTGAGAGCATGACTGCCTGGCCGATAAATTTGCCGGGAAGGCAAGCCTCCTGAGCGAGCGGCGCCGGAGCCTCAAAGCCGGCAAGCGCCAGGACGGAGAAAACCATGCCAGCCAGGATGCCGCCGAAGTGATGGGGCGATGAAGCCGGCGTCAGTGGCGCAAGGTAAGTGGAACCGTGGCCGGGATGGACCAGAAACGTGATCCCAAGCGCCAACATAATGAGCAGTTCGATGCCACCTAAGAGAGTCGAGATCCGCGCTGAAAGCTGGATACCACGGTGAGTGAGTGACCAGATTTGTGCAGTCGTCACCGATGCAACAATCCACCAGGGGACGTTCAAGTGGAACTCTGCTTTCAACATATCGGAGAGAAGGTAGCCAAGAAAACCTACCGCTGCGGCGGCGCCGATGATCTCGTAAATAAGGTAGCTCCAGGTCGCCATGAAGCCACTACGGCTCCCGAGTCCACGAGTGGCAAATGAGTAGTAACCACCGCTTGACGGAACATACTTGGAAAACTGAAATACGGTACTGCCGACAAACATACACACGATCGTGGTGAGTACGAATGAGAGCGGCATGGCGGGTCCAGCCTGGTGTGCAATGGCGGGAAATATGAACACGACGCTGGTTGCAGGTGCGATGTGCGTGACCGCCTGGAACACCAACTCCGGAAGACCGAGCGAATTGCGCCGGAGTTGAGGCTCGGCGTCGGTGGTCATATCGGACACGTCTGGATCTCCTTCAGCCTTCTTGTCTGTTAAGCGAAACGTCGGCTAAAACTAACGCATCTTGTTCGTTGTGAACGGAGCCGGCGGTCGCACCAAGTTTTCGATTGTCCGCGTTCGCCTCGTTCGTGTTCTGTCAGCGCCACTTCAATCGATTTCCTAGGTACAGCCACAGGAGCGGAGGTATTGAACTCCTCGCTCGGCCCATTCCTGCTCCATCGCGATTGTTGCCTCGACTGACTCTCTCAGCGGCGGCCACTGCTCCAGAATGGCTGACACGTTCTTGCCGGGAGGCATCTGTTCAAGCAGCCACGGGATAGCCAGCGAACCCGTTCCCGCCGGCGCCCCGCTAACCACGAAGCCCATCATCTGCGGCACTCGGTCGATCACGAAGTCCTTTATGTGGAGGTTTACCGTGAGAGGAGCCAGAGTTTCGACAACCACTTCCGGCGTCTCTAGTGCTCCAAGGGAATTCACGGTATCCAGGCAGATGCCCACGTGACTGCTTTCCAGTCTGCGCACGAGAGCCGCCAGATCGCGGCAGGAATGCTTTTCATAATTCTCCAAACCGAGCGTGACCCCTTGTGCCTCAAACTCCGGCAGCACTTCGCGAATCCATTTCTCTGCCTGTTCCAGCGATGGTTGCTGTTCGACGCTACGGGTTATAGTTCGAAGCAGCGCCGCGTCGAAACTGACCGCCAGCGTCAAGTAGCGAAGCAGGTGGGCAGGCTCGACACCTCGGGTTCCGATTTCGATCCTGAGGCCCAAACTGACGGCCTGATCACGAGCATCGCGGAGCTCGACCGAGTCCAGTTCGTGGAGCGGCAAGTTATCCGCCACCTGCACAACTCCAACTTTGAGCACCGCGGCTCGCTCCAGCAAATCCGCCAGTCGAATCGGCCGAACCGGCTGCGGAAATCCACTGACTCCGATTGCCCAGGGATACGTCCATGAACTGATACCCAGACGCATGCTATCGCTTCACGGCCTCAGCTTCGGCTGCATCCAGGCAACGCCGGTAGTTATCGCTGGCCTTGAAGGCCGGGACAAAGACCGTGGCCAGCTTCAGGGGCACGTCACCGGAGTTGATCATCTGGTGTTGCTCGCCCGCCGGGACCCAAAGTGCGACATCCTCTTGTACCAGTGTCTCCTCGCCCTCGTGCACGCAGATTCCTCTGCCGGAAACGATGTAGATCAGTTCCGGCCGGTCGTGGCGATGGTAATCAGTGCGACCGTTCGGCGGAAGGATGGCATGACTGAAGGTGATTTCCTCGACACCGTCCTTATCTGGAGCGAACAGCACCTTAATCTGACGCCGGAAGGGGGCAGGAATCTCGACCCCCTTCTCTTCCCAAGCCTTAACTATTTTCAAGTGACATTCCTTTCATATGGATCTGCCAAGCAATAAGCTGGGCGCTGGAATCCCTTTGCTGTGTCTTACGCGCGAACTTATCAAAACCAGACAAAACTGAAATCGATTACTACAAGATTCGCACTCAAATATACTCTTGGGAACAGTCGTGTCAAGCGAATTATACTGGCATACCACAGTCATTAAACCGGCTTGCAGAGAGCTTATCCGCATTCACTGATGTATCTATTGCGAGAGAATATTGAAAACGATTACTGACGCATTTTCCCGGAAACGAATCCTGTCTGGAACACGGTGTTTTCCATAGGATTCGATACGAAGCCGCGCCAATGAGAGGTCACGCTTAGTGTTCCGTCAAAACCGGGGCGGAAGAGGTTTTCACGAAATTCGATATTCCCTTCCCTGCCCACAGTCAGTATGGTGTGGTTTCTACGATTCAATTTGGACGCAGCATGTAAGAAATGAACCGGAAAGGATATTCGAATGATGCGAATGTGCGTGCGAGTGGTGCTCTTGCTGCTGGTAAGTTGTGCAGCAGTTTATGGGCAGAGCCAGGCCTGGTTAGGAGGATTGGCCGAACCGCGCGATTACGTACAGAAACGCGTGTCCAGTTACGACCATTCGGGAGGAAATGGGGATTACAAAAAGATCGCGCCGGGAGATACCCTCACGATTCTGGACGAACCCGGGCCGGGAATCATTACACACGTCTGGTTCACGTTTTCGTCTGAGGAGATGTACCACCTGAAAAAATTGGTGTTGCGGATATATTGGGACGGGGAAACGACGCCGAGTGTGGAAGCTCCCATCGGAGACTTTTTCGGACTCGGTCTAGGCGAGTACTTCACGTTTGAGGCCCTGCCTTTGTCCTCTGCGCCAAACCATGGGGTCAATTCGTACTTCCCCATGCCGTTTCAGAAGCGTGCGCGAATCAGCATAGAGAACGCGGGAAAACAGAAACTCGATGCGCTGTACTACAACATCGACTATCAGGCCTATACAAAACCGCTGCCTGCGGGCACTTTGTATTTTCACGCGCAGTACCGCCAGGCTTCACCGAACCCAGGCGTCGTGGGGGATTGGAAAGACAATGACGACCCGATTCAGAACGGCAGGAAAAACCTCGCGGGTGAGGGCAACTACGTCTGGCTGGAGGCGACAGGACGAGGACATTTCGTTGGCGTAACCATGTCCGTGTTACAGAACCAGGACTATTGGTGGGGCGAGGGCGACGACATGTTTTTTGTCGATGGAGAAAAGCTGCCTTCGATTAACGGAACCGGGACTGAGGACTATTTCCTGGGGGCATACGATTTCGGAGGCAAGGCATTTTCGTACGCGCTCTATGGTGCGCCCGTCGTAGGAGAGGAAAAGGCCGGAAGCCGAAGCAGCGTCTACCGCTTCCACCTGGATTCGCCCATTCCCTTCACGAAATCGCTGAAAGCGACGATCGAACACGGACACGCCAACGGCAGGTCCGACAATTATTTTTCAGTGGCTTATTGGTATCAGACCGAACCGCACGCGGCATTTCCGGTATTGCCACCAGTGGAGGAGCGATTGCCGCGGTTGCATGCGGTCGGCGGCCCGGGGAACGCGGCGAAGTAGGAGAAGCAGCCTTGACGGTCAGCGCTACCCGGTGCCGACGCGGGCGTCTTTCCAAATATCGATAGCACCGTCCTGCGCATGACGATCGATCTCCTTCAGTTCCGCATCCGTGAATCCGAATTTCTTCACGGCATCCAACGAGTCGTCGAGTTGCTCTACATTACGCGCTCCGATCAGCGCCGTGGTCACCCGATGGTCGCGCAGCACCCAGGCAATGGCCATTTGTGCCAGTGTCTGCCCTCGCTTCCATGCAATTTCGTTCAACGCCCGCACCCGTTGAAGGTTCTCTTCGCTCAGGAATTCCTTCTGAAAGGAATCTTCCGCCGTTACGCGCGAGTTCTTCGGTACCCCATTCAGATACTTGTTTGTCAGAAGTCCCTGCGCCAGCGGAGAAAACGCAATGCAGCCCACGCCCAATTCGTCCAGCGTCTCAAGCAAACCCTCTTCCACCCAACGGTTCAGCATGGAGTACGACGGCTGATGAATCAACAGCGATACCCCCATGCTCTTCAAAATATGCGCCGCTTCCCGGGTCCGCTCCGGACTGTACGACGAAATGCCCACGTACAAAGCCTTGCCCTGATGCACTGCGTGCGCCAGTGCGCCCATGGTTTCTTCCAACGGAACATCCGTCACGGGCCTGTGGGAGTAGAAGATATCCACATACTCCAGCCCCATGCGTTTCAAGCTCTCGTCCAGTGAAGCCAGCAGATATTTGCGCGACCCGCCGATTCCGTACGGTCCCGGCCACATATCCCATCCGGCTTTGGTTGAGATCACGAGCTCGTTTCGAAGCCGGGCAAAATCCTTGCGCAGAATCTCCCCGAAATTCTCCTCAGCCGATCCGTAGGGCGGCCCATAATTGTTAGCCAGGTCAAAGTGGGTCACGCCGCGGTCGAACGCGCGCCGGATCATCGCTCTGCCCGTCTCGAATACGTCGGCGCCGCCGAAGTTCTGCCATAGCCCGAGCGATATCAACGGCAACTTTAACCCTGATTGCCCGCACCGCCGAAATTGCGCCTCCTCATAACGCTTCGCATCGGCTACATAGCTCATTTCCACCGTCTCCGTCTCCCGTTTAAGCCTTCTACCCAGGGCCTGCACCCGCACTCATACTTCTCCGAACACTCTCTGCAGATCGAATAGGCCAGCCGGAACGCGCGCTCAAGCCACTTCCTAAGCACGCAGCGATTGTGCCTTCGGGGCCGCTGTCGATTTTCTGATCACCAAATGTGTTTCCACTTGCTGCCTCGTGACCGCGTGCTTTGCAGAACGCCGCATTTTGTCCAGAATTTCGAAACCGAGTCTGCCCAACTCTTCTCGCGGGACATGAATGGTGGTCAACGGAGGGCAGGCTAAGCGTGAGAACAGGATGTCATCCACGCCCACCACGGATACGTCTTCGGGAACTCGAATCTTTGCTTCCTGCAGTGCGCTGATGGCTCCGATAGCAATCAAGTCGTTGCCGCAAAGCAATGCACTGGGGAGCGCACCCTGGTTCAGCAATGACTTGACCGCCGACATTCCGCCGTCCACTCTATAATTGCACTCCACCACGTGCTCGGCACGTAAGCCGCGCTTGGCAAGACTGTTTAAGAAGGCATCGCGAGTTCTGGCCGCCGAGCCGATATGAAGCGGACCGGAAATGACTCCGAAGCTCTTGTGCCCCAGCGCTACGAGATGGTCAATCGCCTGCAGCATTCCCTTTGAGAAGTCAATCTCTATCTTTCGGGCACGCGGAGGATTTGGTCCCACGCTCAAAAGGACGACAGGGATGCGGCGGTTGGCTAACGCCTTAAGCTGTTCTGCGCCAAAAGTCGAGGTCATGATGGCAACGCCGCGAACGCCTTCGCCTAGCATCCGGTTGACAGCCGCTTCCATGCGCTCGGGCTGATATTCCGTGTTGCAAAGCAGGAGCTCTAAGCCCCGGTTCGAGGCAGCGGTTTCAAAACCTCGAATAACATCCGGGAAGAACGGGTTGGCGATCTCAGAAATAATCAAGCCCACAAAATTACTCTGCCCGCGAGCCAAACGCCGGGCGTGAACATTTACATGGTAATTCAGTTCTTGCGCCACCGCCCAAACCCGTTTGCTCGTCTCAGGCGAAATCGACATGCCGCGCTTCTTGTTCAGGACAAACGAAACAGTGCTCAGCGATACTCCCGCTCGCTCGGCAACGTCTTTCATCTGAACTACCATGAGTTATTCCGGCTCCGATCAAATGGATGGCAACATTGCCTTGACAATACGAACACCGGCGTGTTTCACTGTAATCGCTTTAGTAAAGCGATTTACTAATCTGCTCACAACGTCACCGTAGCATAAGCCCCTATGCAATTGCAATCCAGCAATTTCGCGCCTGATGCCTGGGATGTGGCCACCGTATCTGACATGTGCGTGGACCTGGTGGTCAGCGGAAACGTCCGTCCTGAATTTCACCAAGTCGAGCAGATCGTAGGCGATTATTCCTTAGAATTGGGGGGCTCGGCTAATATTTTTGCCAGCCAGCTCGCCAAGTTGGGGGCCCGAGCCGGGATCCTTGGCTATGTCGGATCGGATATGTTCGGTAAATTCGCCCTTCAGGAGCTGGATCAGATCGGCGTCGATACCACTCGCGTCAAAAAACTCGCTTCCTTGAAGACTGGAATCGGCATTCATCTCTGTGAGAAGAACGACCGTGCAATGCTGACATACCCCGGAAGCATCGATGCCACCCACGCCGAAGACCTCGACGAAACCCTACTGCACTCCTGCCGTCATTGGCATCTCGCCAGCTACTTTTTGCTGCGAAACCTTCGCTCCTCCTGGCCAGACTGGATACAGAAGTGCCGAAAGGCGGGCCTGACCACATCGCTCGACACGAATTGGGATCCAGACAAGAAGTGGGAGGGGGTCGCCGATTTGTTGCCCTACATCGACGTCTTTCTCCCGAATGAAACAGAGGCACTATCCCTCACGGGAGAGACCAATGCTTGGAAAGCCGCCAGGCTTCTGGCCGCCTATGGCCCGCTTACCGTGGTGAAATGTGGTGAGAAGGGAGCGATTGCGGTAAAGGGCAATCAGACCTGGCAAATCAATGGCACTGAATGTCAGGATTCTCCTCTTTCCGTAGTCGACAATACCGGGGCCGGGGACAATTTTGACGCTGGCTTTATATGTGCCTGGCTTTTAGGTTACGACATCGACTCTTCGCTGCGGCTGGGGCACCGTTGCGCATTGGGCAGTCTAAGTTCCCCCGGCGGCATCCAAGGACAGCTTCAGCAGTTTGTTCACACCAAAACAATCGACGCGATAAAGGATGGCAGATGACAAAGTTCTATCAGGATATTTTAAAGGAACCAGCCGAGCTCTTGAGATCGTTGGACTACACCCTGCGGGATGGGAGATCGTCCTTAGAGGAAGCTGCTCGTATTCTGAAACAATCCGACAACATCTATATCGTTGGCATCGGCAGCAGTTGGAACGCGGGCTTGGCCGTGCTGTCCTTCTTCAATGCCGCTGGGCGGCCTTCCATGTTATGCGACGCTTCGGAAATATTGCATTTCGGGTCGATCCCAAAGAATGCGGCGATAGTCTTTCTATCGAGAAGCGGCAAAAGCACTGAAATCGTTCAACTGCTTGGCAAGGTGGCCTCCAGCGATACAAAAATTATTGCGATTACCAATACCCCGGACAGTCCCCTCGCCTTGCGGGCGAACGTCGTTCTCAAGATGATGGCGACATTCGATCACGCCGTATCAGTCTCCATGTATTCGGTGTTGGCCATGATCGGAGCTCTTCTAGCGTGCGCGCTGGAAGGCAGTCTTGATAACTCGCTTAGCGTGCAGCTTCAGAGTGCTATGTCCGGAGCGGCAGGGAGGATATCTTCATGGCGAGAACAAATCGCCGCAAGCGATTGGCTTGACCCGCGCTCACCCACATATTTGCTCGGCCGCGGGGCCAGCCTGGCCACTTGTCATGAAGGCCGGTTGCTTTGGGAAGAAGCCGCCAAGCTGCCGGCTTCGGCGATGCCAACGGGGGGCTTCCGTCACGGCCCACAGGAAGTTGTTCGCGAAGGATTGCGGATTGCCTTGTGGATTGATCGGGAAACGTTGCGCACTCAAGACTTGGCCCTGGCCGAAGATCTGAGAAGGCTCGGCGTGAAGGTACTTTTGATTGGTCAGGATCTCCCGTCCAATGCCGCCGATGTGGTGTTGCAAATTCCCGCGATAAGACGGGAATGGCAGTTTTTGATTGACATCATCCCTATACAGATCGCGGCTGAACTCCTGGCACACGCCGGCAAACAGGACTGCGATACTTTTCGCCTTTGCCAGTACATTGTCGAAGATGAGGGAGGGATCATCCCTCGTGACGCGCGTCTCGAAGCAGCCGCGAAAGAGTAGCGAGATGAAAATTCCCCGCTGGCTTCTTTTGGCGACAATCGTCCCGATCTTGTGGGGCGTATGGGGAGCTCTGATTGAAATTCCAGAGAAGTGGGTCAATCACACGTTTCCTTCGACTCTGGGATACGTGGTCTGGTCCTTCACCATGGCTTTGGTGGCCGCATTCGCTCTCCGTAACATCCATTGGAAGCTCGAATCGGACCTTCGATCGGTTGTGTATGGTAGTGCCGTTGGATTCTCTGGTGCGGCCGGGCAACTGCTTCTCTTCTGGGTCTTGACCCAGGGCCCGGCCTACATAATCTTCCCCATCATCTGTCTATCACCCGTAGTAACCATAGTGCTCTCCGCGACTTTATTGGGCGAGAGAACTCATGCGCTGGCCGCTACCGGCGTCGTTTTGTCACTACTCGCTATCCTCTTCCTTTCCTTGCGGGAGCCAGGGAACAGTCCCGTTCACGGTTACTGGTGGTTGGTGATCGCCATCTCAATTTTCTTGATGTGGGGCGTGCAAGCTTACTTCATGAAATCGTCCGCGGACCGCATCAGCTCTGAGGGGTTGTTTGTTTACATGGCAATCACGGCTGTCTTGCTTTGTCCGATCGCGTTGCTGATGACAAATTTCTCGGAGCCCATTAACTGGGGACTTTTGGGGTTGTACCTGAGTGGTTCGTTGCAATTGCTGAATTCTCTCGGCGCTCTCCTCCTGATTTACGCGATCCGCTGGGGGAAGGCTATCATCGTAGTTCCTATGATCAACGGCCTGTTCCCGATGGTCACCATCGTCCTTTCGCTCTTCATTTATCATCGCATTCCAACAACCTACAACTTCATCGGGCTATTTTTGGCCATTGTTGCCATCTTCTTAATGGCATTCGACGAGGTCAAACACAGCACCCCCGCCGCAGAGCCACAGGTTGGGCAATAACCGGGGCCGATACCGTCAGGATAGAGGCTCGCAGCACTCGAATGGCGCGTCATCAAGTACTTGCAGAATTCATTGGAGAAGAAATGGGCAGACTGTCCTTCATAGCGGTCACGACTCTCGTGCTGATCGTGGGCTCCACAGCTAAGGCAGAGGTTCCCGTGACGGGCAGTGACCAGGGTTGGACGATCACCGCCAGTTCAGAACTGGGAACCCTTAGCATTTCGCAGGAACGACTGGGCCTGGTCTTGCAGAATATCCGTTTGAATCTCCAAAGTGAACACGGCCTTTCGCCTCTGACCGGGTGGTCAGCCGTGAAGAGCAGCCAGTCTTCGTTGACCATACACACCGTCCACCCGATTGCCGCCTGGAACTTTGAAATTAGTTCCGACTGCTTGAAGATTTCCAGTACCCTCACCAGCGCTGTCCTCACAGCCGAAGCGCCCGCCCCGTTGAATCGAATACTGGCGCGCCCGCTTGATCCGCGCGGCACTCCTGTCGAGTGGTTGGGAACCAATGAAGCCATGCTCGAATATGGAGGCGAGGAAACGCGCAATCCGTCTTTTCTCCCTCCGACGAATCCCGAAGTCATGTACTTTGGCATGGGGTTGGTATCGGCATCCAACCTTCACGCCCTCTTTGACCGCAAGACTGACACGGTGATTCAATTCACCGACCAGACGACATTGCGTCGAACTGATCAGGATGAAAATCTATTGGGCGTGAGAATGCCGGTTCCGGGGAATGCGATTATCCGCGTCATCCCGGAGTATTACATCAAGGTGCTTGGCTCGCCGTTCTACGTTCCGCTCGAAGACACATATTTCAGCAGCGCTCCCATGGTCTGGTCGAGTTGGACCGGCTACTACGAAGATGTCACCGAGAACGATATCGTCCGCAATACGGACTGGTTGGCAAAGAATCTCAAACCGTTTGGATTTCAGTTCGTGCAACTGGACGACGGGTATGACCGCGCCAAGAATGGCGAGCACGACTGGATCGAGAACTGGGACAAGTCAAAATTTCCGCACGGGCCGCAATGGCTGACGAACTACATTAAATCTAAAGGCATGCACGCCGGCCTGTGGCTGGTACCCAACTCTTACGCTGGAGCGGTCGAAGAGCACCCGGATTGGTATGTACGTTCAAAGGATGGGGAATTTGTAAAAGATTACAACACGTCAGTGCTCGATTCCAGTAATCCTGAGGTTCTGGCGTTTCTCAAGAAGCTGTTCACCACTTTGAATGACTGGGGATTCGAGTATTACAAATTTGACGGTGAGGGCTCGATTCCCCAAGCCATGGCGGAACTGGACAGGAAAAAGCTCTACCGGGACTCATCGGACCCGGTTGCCCTCTACCGCGACAGGTTGAAGACGATCCGAGGCGCTGTCGGGCCGAGTGTCTTTCTCGAAGGATGCCCGGCAGGAATGCCGCTGCACGGAATTGGCTATTTCAACTCCTATTTCAACGGCAACGATCTCTACGACAATTGGCAGGGAATGTATCCCTTGTTCAGTTCAATCAACGGGAACGCATTCTTCAATCACATCTTCGCCTATGTAATGCCGGGCGAAGGATTGGAGCTCGGCAACCCCATGACGCTGGAGCAAGCCAAGGTCCACCGGGCACAGGG
>Ga0207100_1087_pt1 | contig 22295 bp, 22 predicted proteins | sample Alteio_BWMinHeat_82_FD_153520 | JGI IMG/M metagenome (GOLD analysis project Ga0207100, IMG submission 153520) | Enriched cells from forest soil in Barre Woods Harvard Forest LTER site, Petersham, Massachusetts, United States -... | ecosystem: Environmental > Terrestrial > Soil > Temperate forest >...
CATCTCAGCCCAAGGCACCGACTCGAGGGGCAAGGTTAAAATTCTCAAAATAAAGAAAATATAGGAATCGGGTTCGGACCTGGTAATCGGAGGCAAAGTTGGCGGGTGGATTGCAGAATACAGGTCACGAGTCAGGTCTGCGAAAGACCACATTTCAAACGGGGAGAGGGACAAATAGATGCGGAAACAAAAGGGTTTCTCGTTAATTGAGTTGCTGATCGTGGTGGCGATTATTCTGATCATCGCTGCGATCGCTATTCCGAACTTGCTGCGGGCACGTATCGCGGCTAACGAGTCGTCCGCGGTGAGTGCGGTTCGCACCATCAACACAGCGGAAGTGACTTATCTGACAGCGTATCCGACGGTGGGCTATTCGGCGACGCTGGTGGCACTGGGACCGGGCGCCGGCGTTCAGGCCTGCCCCGCGGGCGGTCCGACAAGCGCGGCTGCCTGTTTGCTTGATTCCGCGCTGGCGAACAACATCGCCGCCGGCGGTAAGAGCGGTTACACGGTTGACGCTGTAGGCGTCATTGTAGCCCCGGCCACCACCAACGTGACTTACGGTATCGGCGCGGCGCCCCTGGTTTTCAACCAGACTGGTGTTCGCCGGTTCTGCTCGGAAGAAGACGGCGTAGTGCACTTCGATCCGAACACTGCCGGAGTTACGACCCGCACCACCACAGGTACCGTGGCTTGCACCGCGGCTCCTTACCTGGTCCTGCAATAGTAGTAGCAAAGTACCTTGGGGAGGGTACAGAACCGGGAGCAACGGAACACTCCGTTGCTCCCGGTTTCTTTTTGGACGCATCCGGACGATGACGCGGATTGGGAGCCCGGTGACAATATATGGCACTGCCACAATGTGGCTTATGATTGGTTAGGAAGACGGCAGACAAAGTTGGACCCAATGCCATCAAAACAAACGGCCCGAGGTGAAACTGAGCTCTCCGCCAGGGTTGGCGTCTCGATTGCTGTGATAATCATCACGGTGGGTCTACTGGAACCACATTCAGCACGGGGAGAGGGACAAACTAGATGCGGAAACAGAAGGGTTTTTCATTAATCGAGTTGCTGATCGTGGTTGCGATCATTCTGATCATCGCTGCGATCGCCATTCCGAACTTGCTGCGGGCTCGTATTGCGGCTAACGAGTCGTCGTCAGTAAGCTCGATTCGCACCATCAACACTGCCGAAGTAACTTATCTGACAGCGTATCCGACGGTCGGCTATTCGGCGACGTTGGTTGCACTGGGACCGGGCGCCGGCGTTCAGGCCTGCCCCGCAGGCGGCCCGACCAGCGCGGCTTCTTGTCTGCTGGATTCCGCCTTGTCAAATAACATCGCCGGTGGCGGTAAAAGCGGTTACACGGTTGACGCTGTAGGCGTCATTGTAGCCCCGGCCACCACCAACGTGACTTACGGTGTGGGTTCGGCGCCTCTGGTCTTCAACCAGACCGGCGTTCGCCGCTTCTGCTCGGAAGAAGATGGTGTACTGCACTTCGATCCGAACACCGCTGGCGTTACGACCCGAACCACCACAGGCACCGTGGCTTGCACCGCGGCTCCTTACCTGGTTCTGCAGTAACCGCAAGCCAGAGGAATACCTGGGGAAAGCCCCAGAACAGGGAGTAACGGACAAACCGTTGCTCCCTTCGTTTTTTCCTCAACTTGAGATCAATACGGCCAAGATCAATGCCACTTTTTGTCGATAACAACGCCGGTTGTCGCCCTTCTTCTAAACCTCACTTCTAAGTCTGAGCCTTAACCCTTTGATTTATCACGACATCCTCGACACGCGAGTAATCTCGCCGCATCCCTAGATCTGGCGTCAAAAGTGCAACACTTGCTAGTGAGATGAGCTGCTATCAAGCCAGATCCGGGAAGGTAAAGCTCAGCAGAGGATTCTCTCTGATTGAGCTGCTGATCGTGGTCGCGATCATTCTGATCATCGCGGCGATCGCAATTCCCAATCTGCTTCGGGCCAGAATCGCAGCCAATGAAGCCTCGGCGGGCAATGCCATTCGCAACATCAACACCGCAGAATTTGCCTACAATACGGCTTATCCATCGGTCGGCTATGCCGCCGCCCTGGTCAACCTGGGCGGACCGGCACCCTGCAACCCTACTTCGATCTCGGCCTGCCTGATTGATGACTCATTGGCCACCGCCAGTGTTGGAGTCGGAAGCAAGAGTGGCTACGTGTTCGCGGCCACAGGTCTGACGCCCGCCGGCACAGGCTTTACTGCGTTCGTTTCCGGTACTTCGCCGGTGAGCTTCAACATCACCGGAGTACGCAACTTCTGCTCGACCGACGACGGCGTCATCCGATTTAACCCAGGCCTCGCTGGCAGCGTTCCGGTGAACACTCTGGCCGCCTGTCAGGCCTTCACAAGCATGCAGTAGCGAGTTTGGCGTTGTACTCTGGGGGAGGGTACACAGCCAATTGGGGAACCGAGTTCACTCGGTTCCCTCTTCTTTTGCTCCAGGGAGTCCACGAAATGACTTCCGTAACCGCATTGGCCGTTCCAAACGCACGCATCTTGCTTATAATTTTCTGAGGAAGTTTCCGAGTTCTGTCCATGGCTGCCATCGAAATTCTTGGTCTGGAAAAAGCCTATAGCATCGGCTTCTGGCGCAAACGGCCGAAGCATGCGTTGCGCCCACTTGACCTCAAGGTGGAGGAGGGGGAGATTTTTGGCTTTCTCGGACCGAACGGCGCCGGCAAGACGACCACGCTCAAGCTGCTCATGGGACTTATCTTTCCCACCGCCGGCTCGGCCCGCATTCTGGGCATGGAGGTCGACGATCCCAGGATGAAGGCCCAGATCGGTTTCCTGCCGGAGCAGCCGTACTTTTACGACTACCTTACTGCACGCGAACTGCTCGAATACTACGGGCAACTTTCCGGAGTCGAGGCGAAACAACGGTCGTCCCGAGTCAACGAAGTGCTGCAACGGGTTGGACTGCCTGACGTGGGCGGAGTGCAGTTGCGGAAGTTTTCCAAAGGCATGCTGCAGCGAGTGGGAATCGCACAAGCCATCCTGCACGATCCTAAAGTCGTTTTCTTTGACGAACCCATGTCCGGCCTGGATCCTATGGGCCGGCGCGAAGTTCGCGACCTGATGGCACAGCTCAAGGTGGAGGGTAAAACGGTCTTCTTTTCGACTCACATTTTGTCGGATGCGGAAGCGCTGTGCGATCGCGTTGGCATTATCCATCAGGGCGAATTGCGAGGAGTGGGAGCAGTAGCGGATCTCACCTCAAGCGTTCACGGCAAAGTGGAACTGGTCTGGCAAGGGACGACAGTGCCGGCATCCTTGCGGGCCCTGGGAGCGGAGTGCCACATCACTCGCGACACGGTGCGAGCAATGCTTTCCGAGGCCAACCAGGATGCGGCCATCGAAGCCCTGCGGCGCGAACGCCTGCGGCTGGTTTCGGTAACTCCGGTGCGGACTTCGCTGGAAGACTACTACTTGCAGAAATTGCAACCCGACAACGCGACTGTTGGAGTGGGAGCGAAAGCATGAACTCACGGATCGCGCACATTGCCTCCAACACGTTCCGCGAAGCCGTACGCGACCGGGTGCTTTACAACCTGATCGTCTTCGCCTTGCTGATGTCGGCGGCGGCGGTTGTGGTCGGCCAGATATCCATCGATATCGAACGCCTGGTGGTGATCAACCTGGGCCTGACCGCGGTCTCGCTCTTCGGCATGGTCATCGCGATCTTCATTGGAATAGGGCTAGTTTCGAAAGAGATCGAGAAGCGTACGCTCTATACCGTGCTCTCGCGGCCGGTGCGGCGCTGGGAATTTATTGTCGGCAAGTTCTTCGGGCTCGCCGGAACACTGGCGGTCAACACCTTTTTCATGGCGATCGGTGTCTTTGTCGCCCTGTTGTACGTCTCACACCGCTTTCAGAAGCAGGACCGCTGGGTGCTGGTGGCGTTGTATTTCATCATTTTGCAGTTTCTGATTATCACTGCGCTGACCTTGTTCTTTTCGTCGTTCTCTTCTCCGCTGCTGTCCGCGGTATTTGCCTTCTCGTTGTTTGTCATCGGCAGCTTCGCCGAAGACCTGCGCGGATTTGCCGGCATGATGCATGGCGCCACGCGCTGGCTGGCCACGGGTGCGGCCTACCTGGTGCCGAATTTTTCCGCCCTGAATGTCATCACGTCGGTGGCCCACGCCCAACCGGTTTCGGGACAACTCGTTCTCTACAATAGCGCCTACGCTCTGGTTTATACCGCGATGGCCATTTGCGGTGCTGTGCTGGTATTTGAACGCCGGAATCTCAAATGAGCAGCTCGCGCTGGGTTACCGTCGTCTTCAGCGTCTTCCTGGCGATTTCGCTCATCGCATCGGTGCTGCTGCAACGCGGCGTGGACCAGCTGCGAACTGGCGCCACGCTGGAAGAAGTTCTCTACATTTCCTCGCCCCAGGCATTGAAGAGACTTAGCCTGGGCTACGACGGTCTGCTGGCCGATATCTACTGGACCCGCGCCGTACAGTATTACGGCAACAAGCATCACGACGGCGCCCGGCGTTTTGACCTGTTGGCTCCACTGCTTGAAATCACGACGGCGCTCGATCCTCAATTGCTGGTCGCGTATGAATACGGAGCGAATTTTCTGGCGCCCAAGCCGCCCAATGGCGCCGGCATGCCCGAGAGGGCGATCGCGCTGGAGGAATTCGGCATTCGCAATAACCCCAACGCCTGGCAGCTTTACTACAACGCTGGATTCATCTACTACATGGAATTGAAGGATTATGCCGGCGCGGCCAAGGCATTCGCCCGCGGCGCGCAGGTGCCTAACGCCCACCCTTTTCTGGCAATACTCGCGGGCAAGATGGCAGAGCACGCCGGCGACCGGCAGATGGCCCGCATGATGTGGGGTACGAGCTACCAGACAACCAAAGACGTCAACGTGCGGGCGAATGCCGCGGCTCACTTGCGGGCCCTGCAAGTCGACGAGGATGTCACCAACCTGGAGGCACTGACCGCCCGCTACCAGCAGCAGACTGGCCGCTTCCCTTCCAGTTTCTCCGAACTCGAAGCCGCCGGCATGTTGCGCGGCACGCCCCGCGACCCGCTCGGCCAGAGCTATAAGCTGATGCCCGATGGCAGCGTGGATCTGCGCACGCCTGACGATTTCCCATTCATCGAAAAGGGCATGCCCGCGGGCTACGAGCCGCCGCTATCACCCAAGATTCTCCCCTCGGACTAGATTCGATGTAGGCGCGAGCGTCCTCGCTCGTGCATCTGCAATTCCAAACATCCTAGGTAATGGATAGTTCCGCACGAGCGGGACGCTCGCGCCCACATCAGACCCAACTAGTGCTGGGCGTTGAGATTCTCGATAATCATGCCTTCGTTGTTGGTGACGACCGGAACTTATGCTGCACCAGGTAATCCACCGTTCCCTGAATGAGGGTGTGGTCCGCGCTGATGGACGAGCAACACGGGTCAGTTTCATCCACCCTGTGGAAGAGGATGATGAGCCAAAGATTGTTGGCAACCGCGTAATCAATTTCAGAAGTAACGTTGCTCAACGTGGTGTTCATGTCCATCTCGGCCGCTTCGCTCCATAACTCCAGAGGGAGCGTGTCGTGATCGAGCGGGCCTCCGAAAGTGAACCCGATGCCGGAGCTGTTGTAGCCTAAGTCGGAATCACGAGCGCCGCGCAGTCCCGCATTCAGCACCACCGCCTCCACCGTCGGACTGTAGCCTCCGTATGGGTAAGCCAGCGTAGTCGGCATGATGCCCCAGGAGATAAGGTCCTGCTTGGCGCCGAGGATCTCGTCCGTCATCTGCGCGTCGGTAAGAGTCGTGAGGTTGGGATGAGTTCGGGTGTGGACCCCGATTTCGTGTCCGTTGTTGTACATCTGCATAACTTCGTCGAGCGTGACGTAGCTGTCTGTTCCCAGCTTTTGCGTAATGATGTACTGGGTGCTCTTTAGTCCGGCGGCATCGAGGATCGGTAGCCCATATCGAACATGGACTGATACCCGTCGTCAAAGTTGATCGAGACCATTCCGTGACGCGCAATGGTAAAAGGCAGCGCGCCTGAAGTAGCGGCATGGGGCGCGGGATTCGTCACCGTGACTTTTATTGGCTGAGCGGCAGGCGTATGGGTTGTCAGTTCCGCCGCTGGAACCGTGACTGTAATGGCCGTCGAATTCACCGAAGACGGGACCAGGATGTTGGACCCCAAGTTCACCAGCGCGCCCGGCAGAAAGCCGGTGCCAGTGATAGTGAGAGAAACGAGATTTCCGCTCCCTACCAACGCCATGGGCGGGGAAAGCCGGGTGATGGTGAGCGGGGCACCCGGAGTCAAGAGCGCTGTCCGTCAACGACGCGGCGTTACTGCTCACACCATGCGCCGACGCGCTGATCTGTGTCGTGCCGTCTCCCACCGCGGTAGCAAGGCCGTTCGCGTCGATGGTCGCGACCGTCGGGTCGCTGGACGTCCAGGTGAACGCGACTCCACTCATGGCGAGCCCGTTCTGATCGGTCGCAAGGGCGCTGAATTGCTGGGTCCCACCGGTATTGATGGAAACATCTCCCGGCATCACGTTGATCGTCGTCACCGCTGGCGGAGGAGGCGGAGGGGCGGTGACGGTCAGTGAAACTGTCGTGTTTACTCCGCCGGCGCTCACCGTAATTTGAGTGGAGCCCGCCGCAAGGCCGGTGGCCACTCCCGCATTTTGACCCTCCGAGTTGACGCCTTTGACGGACGCCACACTTGTAACCGAGCTCGACCAGGTAAAGATGACGCCGGTCATCACCATGTCGAACTGGTCGTATCCCACCGCGGAAAACTGCTGCACGCTTCCCGCCTGAATGCTGGCATTCGATGGGGAAGCCTGGATCGAAGTCAGAATCGACGGCAGGCGGTTGAGGGTCAATGTGATGACGTTACTGTGTACACCCTGGGCCGAAGCGCTGATCTGGGAAGTGCCAACGGACACACCGCTCGCCTGATTACGGATGTAACTCGAATTCAAATTACTGTGAAAGAGCATTCCAGCGAGAAAACGAAACATGTTTCACGGCAAAGCACGCTGATCCGCTGCGCTGATTACTATCTTGTAAGTAGCCCGTTCGAGCCATTCCCACCTAACCTGAAAGCCGTTAGGCTGTTTGTGAGCAGACTTCGGGGGAGGGCTGTTCGACGAGCGTCCCATGACTCTATGAGTCTGGGACGTTTTCGTTTTGGGCGTCAACAAATCACGTGGGGACAGCCGCCCTCGGCTGTCCGGCGGAGCGAAAGCTCCGCTATTTACTAGATGGCTGTAAGAACCTGTCGAGCTTCGCTCGACTGGACAGCCGAGGGCGGCCGTCTCCACGTGGCCCGGTGGTGCTCTGCCGGTGGCGACTGCCGGGGCAGTTCTTGCCGCCTACTTTTGGAATGCGAACTGCGATATGGTTAGCTGGTGACAGTAGCTTCCAGAATTGCTGGGCCGGCTCTTATTTTGCTGGCACTGCTGCCGGCCTTTGCGGCGAATCCGAGCCTTGATGTCCACGCCATTGCTCAAGCCGTGGACAACCGGTACAACCACCTGCAAACTCTGCAAGCTGAGTTCACCGAAACTTACCGGGGCGCGGGCATCGAACGAACCGAATCTGGCTCCCTCTGGCTGAAAAAACCCGGCAAGATGCGCTGGGAATATCGTTCTCCCAAAGAGAAGCTTTTCCTCAGCGACGGCAAGGACGCGTGGTTCTATCTTCCCGGAGATCGCCAGGTCCGGCGGAGTTCAGTCAAGAAACTGGATGATTTGCGCTCTCCTCTGGGATTTCTCCTGGGGAAAACACGGCTGGAAAAGGAGCTGGATGGCCTGTCGGCGGCCCCCGACGTGACGCCTACGACCGCAGGCAACGTGGTGCTGCGAGGCGTACCCAAGGCAATGGCCGATCGGGTCAACGAAGTTGTGCTGGAGATTACACCGGATTACCACATTGCCCGCATCCAATTTGAAGAGGCCGATGAGTCGGTAACCGAGTACCGCTTCAGTGAGCAGAAGGAGAATGCTGGAATCGCCGACCAGCTCTTTCGCTTCAGCCCTCCGCCCGGAGTCGAGGTCGTGGATGGAGAGTTTGGGCAGTAAAAATGGCAATACTCTTGTTATCAGAGACTTATATGGCTTTGTGAAAGACTCAGTTGCGGTGTAAACCGGATGTTACCAGAGGTACCTCTAGAGGGCAGCCATTAGGGCATATTCACGCCAGGTTAATGATTCCGAATGCTAGACTTGGGAGGGGAGAAGGGTAACAGGACAGGGGCATGGCCCAATTTCTGGTAAAAGTCGCGGACGATCGCGGTCACCTGGCACAGCAGGTGGAGCACGGTTACTCGGAGTCCGAGGTCCGGGAGCGCTTTGTGCAGCAGGGTTACCTGGTCTATTGGGTAAAACCCCGAGGACTGTTCTCCGGGGGCAGGCTGCAATTAGGGGGACGGAAGGTCAAGCAAAGCCAGTTCGTGATCTTCAACCAGCAGTTCCTGACCCTGATCAAGGCGGGACTGCCTATCCTGAACTCTCTCGATCTGCTGATCAAGCGGCAAAAAGACGCGAATCTGAAGTCGTTGCTGGCGAATGTTCGTGAGCGGGTTAAGAGTGGCGAATTGCTGTCTGACTCTTTCGCGGCTCAAGGTGTATTTCCCCGGATTTACACCACGACACTGATGGCAGGCGAGAAGAGCGGCAACATGGAGGAAGTGCTTGGCCGGTACATTGCCTTCCAGCGGCTGGCACTGACATTCAAAAAGAAACTGGCCGTGTCTCTGGTGTATCCCGCGCTGTTGGTGACGATGGTGCTGGTGATGCTGGTATTTCTGGTGACCTACGTTGTGCCCGAATTTGCCACACTCTTTGAAAACCTTAATGCCCAGCTGCCCGCGATTACGATATTGATGTTGGCGGTGGGAACCAGGGCACAGAGATGGGCTCCCTATCTCGCTATAGCAGGCGTCGTAACAATCGTACTGTTCTGGCGCTGGAAGAGCACGGATCGCGGTGCCGAGCGCCTCGATTCAATCATCTTGAAGATGCCCATGCTGGGTGACATCTGGTTGAAGTACCAGGTGGCGAATTTCTCTCGCATGCTTTCGACTTTGCTGGCCGGCGGTTTGCCGTTGGTGCCCTCGCTCGAAACCGCAGGTGCGTCCATGAGCAGCCGGCGCATTCTCAACGGCATCGCGGAAGCCGCGACCCGGGTACGCGAAGGCCAGACGCTCTCGGGCAGCCTGGAACAACAGAAGATGTTTCCCGATCTTTCGGTCGAAATGATCGAAGTCGGCGAATCCACCGGGGCCCTGCCCGCCATGTTGAATTCGGTGGCTGAATTCTATGAGGAGGACGTACAAACCGCGCTGGGAGCGACCATGGCGCTGATCGAGCCGGTGATTCTGATTGTGATGGCGGTGTTCGTCGGCGGAGTGTTGATTTCGCTCTATCTGCCGATCTTCTCATTGGGCGCGAATATTCACTGACCGGAGCTGGCGTGGCCGGACCAGAGTCTGCAGGAACAGCAAGAAGATTTGGAATGGCAAAAATGGCGGAAACCAAACCCATAGTCGCACATGGAGGGAATGGCGGGGCACGCCTCGCTCCCGCTCCCCACGTCGACGATCAGGCCAAGGCCCAGGACATAGCCCGGCGCTATCGCTGCGAATTCGTTGATCTGCACAATTTCCAGCTTCACCACGATCTGTTCAAGAAGATTCCGGTAGACCTGATGTTCCGCTATCACTTCGTGCCTCTGGACGAGACCGAAGACGGACGCCTGTCCATCGCCATCGCCGATCCCAGCCAGCTGATGATGATTGACGAGATCAGCCTGCTGCTGGGCAAGCGCATCCTCACCAAGGTGTCCACGCATGCGCAGATCGACGCAATCCTCAAGAAGACGGAACAGTCAAAGCGGGTGCTGGAAGAGGCCAGCGAGGGCTTCACTCTGGCCGTGGTATCGGAAGACGAAGCCGGCGGCGAAGACAGCATTTCTATCGACCGACTGACCGCACAAGGCGACATCAGCCCGATTATCCGTCTGGTGGATACCACGATTTTTACCGCGCTGCAGAGGCGGGCCAGTGACATTCATATCGAGACCCGCGACGATTCGGTGTGCATCAAGTTCCGCATTGACGGCGTACTGACCCAAGCCATGCCGCCCATCGGCAAGGAGCATCACTCCACCATCATTTCGCGCATCAAGGTGATGAGCGAGCTCGATATTTCCGAGCGCCGCGTCCCGCAGGACGGCCGCTTCCGCGTGAAATACGGCAGTCCGGAGCGCCCCATCGACTTCCGCGTATCCATCATGCCTTCGATTCACGGTGAGGACGCGGTGCTGCGCGTACTCGACAAAGAATCGATGAGCGAGAAGTTCCACAAGCTAGTGCTCGACGTGGTGGGCTTTGACCCTGATGATTTGAAAAAATTCCGGCGGTACATCGCTGAGCCCTACGGGATGGTCCTGGTCACGGGCCCGACCGGTAGCGGCAAGACCACAACGCTCTATGCCGCCGTCAGCGAGATCCGGACCGAAGAAGACAAGATCATCACCATCGAAGATCCGGTGGAATATCAGATTCGTGGCATTACCCAGATTCCGGTCAACGAAAAGAAGGGTCTCACTTTCGCCCGCGGCTTGCGCTCCATCTTGCGCCACGATCCGGACAAGATCATGGTGGGCGAAATCCGCGACACCGAAACGGCGCAGATCGCCATTCAGTCAGCCCTCACCGGCCACCTGGTGTTCACCACGGTGCACGCCAATAACGTGGTGGACGTGATTGGCCGATTCCTGAACATGGGCGTCGAGCCTTACAACTTCGTTTCCGCGCTGAACTGTATTCTGGCGCAGCGCCTGGTTCGGCTGATCTGCGAATCCTGTCGTACGGTAGTGCACTACCCTTCGGAAGTGCTGGAAGCCAGCGGGCTCGATCCCGGACAGTGGTCGCAGGTTCCGTTCTACGAAGGGCAGGGTTGTATCGAGTGCGCGGGTACGGGGTTCCGGGGCCGGACGGCCATCCATGAACTGCTCGACCTGAGCGACCGCATCCGCGAGATGATCCTGGTGAAGAAACCAACTTCGGAAATCCGCCGTGCTGCCCGCGAGGAGGGCATGCGCTTCCTGCGCGAGTCGGCCCTCGACAAAGTCAGGCTGGGCATGACTACGCTGAAGGAAATCAACAAGGTCACATTCATCGAAAACATGCGGTAGAGCAGTCGTCAGTCTTCAGTCCTCAGTCGTCCGCCAATCCGAAGGAGTCAGGCGGACGACTGGGGACCGACGACTGACGACTCGGTGCAGTGCCCTTCCGGTTATTGCAATTGCAGGCTCAACCGCGTTTTACTTGTAGGATCGATAGATACTCATGAGCCGTGTACCCCATTCTGGATCCCAGCCGAAGCTGGCCTGTGAAATTTCTGCTGACCGCGTCCTGGCGGGCCGGGTCTCCGAAAACGGGGGCCACACGCTGGAAGCCTGCGCGTCGAGCGAACTCGCGCCCGGCAGCGTGGTTCCCGACCTGATCGAGACTAACCTGCGGCAACCTGACGCTGTATTTGAGAGCGTCCGCGATACCCTGGGCAGCGTCGGTGGGCGTTCGCGGGACGTGATTGCCGTATTGCCCGATGCCGCAGTCCGGGTGGTGTTGCTCGATTTCGAGACCCTCCCTTCCAAGCGCGACGAAGCCGAAAGCGTAGTCCGTTTCCGGCTGAAGAAGTCTTTGCCCTTCGACGTCGAAAAAGCGAGGGTTTCCTACCATGTGCAACCGTCGAGCACCGGCGTGCGTGTGATCGCGGCCGTGGCATTGGCCAATGTCGTCGATGACTACGAAGCAGCTTTTCGCCAGGCCGGTTACGAGCCCGGTGTGGTCATGCCTTCCATGCTGGCGGCGCTGGGAGCGGCGGATGCGCCCAAGCCGTCGCTGGTCATTAAGGTGGATGCTCGCACCACCAGCATTGCCATCCTGGATCGCGACCAACTATTGCTGTTTCGCACTCTGGAAAATACGCGAGGCGTGACCATTACCGGCGAACAACTGGCGGAAGAGGTCTACCCTTCGGTGGTATTCTTTCAGGACACTTACCAAATGAATATTGGCCAGATCTTTGTGGCTGGTCTGCCTGAATCGGGCGGCGCCGCACCCGCGCTGCGCGCCCAGACCGGAGCCCAAGTCACCGACCTGGTGAATCCGTCGCAACTTGGCAGGAGTGTCGGTTCAATTCCCAAGTGGAGAATGGCGGGCGTCGTGGGGGCATTGCTTTCCTGATATGCGCGTTGACATCAATCTCGCCACTCGTCCCTACGAGGACTCCGGACCCCTGTGGTGGCGCTGGGGCGGAGCTTTGGCGGCGCTGAGCCTTTTCACCCTGATTCTGCTTTATAGCGCGCTGTCGGGCTGGGCCGCCGCAAGGAAAGATCACGGACTGATCGAGCAACGCCAGCAGCAGATTGCCGCGCGCGATCTGCAGAAAGCCAAAGCGGAAGAGACGCTCAACCTGCCGGCCAATCGCGGCACCCGCGACCGGGCCGAGTTTCTCAATGATCTGTTTCTGCGCAAGGCCTTCTCCTGGACCAAAGTATTTGAAGACCTGGAGCGAGTGATGCCTCCGCGGCTGCACGTGGTTTCCATCCACCCCGACAAAGCCTCCGACAATCAGTTAAAGATCAAACTTGTCGTCGCCGGAGAATCTCGCGACCGCGCCCTTGAACTGGTCCGCAAAATGGAAGGTTCACAACGCTTCCGCCAGACTCAGATCGAACAGGAGTCGACCCAGGCAGGACAGACGCCGGGCGACAACGTGCAATTTGATATCAGCGCTCTGTACGTGCCCGATTTCGCCGACACAGATAATGCGGACAAAGATAAACCGGACATGGACAAGACCGGCACGGCCAAGACCAATACCGCTAAGATCGACCAGCCGGGGGCGCACTGATGCGCGAAGTCCTCGACATCCGGAAGAAGGCGAAGATAGCGATTGCGTCCCTGCTGGTGGTGGACATCGCCGCTGTGGTCCTGCTGTTTTCCCCGCTGGTTGGATCGGAGCGCTCACGCCGGGAACAACTGGACCAGTTGTGGCAGGAGTTGCAGCGCAAGACGCATGAGGCGGAACCGCTCAAGGACGTCGACAAGAAAATCGCCCTGGCCAGCCATCAGATTGATGACTTCTACAAGACCCGGCTGCCCTCGCAGGACTCGGCGATTTACGAAGAACTGGGAAAAGTGGCAAAACAAAACGGTGTTCGCATCGGACAGATTCGCTCCAAGGCGAAGGATACCGACCCGATTGGCTTGCGTCCGGTGGAGATCGATGCAGATTTCTCGGGAGACTATCTCCAACTGGTGCGCTTCATCAACTCTCTGGAGCGCGACCCGGTATTTTTTATTATCAACAGCGTCGAACTGGGGGGCGAGCAGGCGGGAGTGGTTCGCCTGCAATTGAAGCTGGAAACGTATCAAAAGGCGAGCGGATAGATGCGGCTGGGCACGGAAAATCGTAACAAGACGATAGCAGCCATCGCCCTGATGGTAGTGGCGGTCGTGTTTGTGGTCGTGCGTCTGATCCCCGATTCCCCGGCAGCAGCGAAAACTCCCGCTCCCGTCGTGGTCCCGCCACCGGGAACTCGCCGGATCGTGACCGTGAGAGCGCCAGGGAAAAAGCCCGCTGTCAGCGCGGACGTGCGTTCGCTTGATCCAACCCTTCGTTATGACTGGCTGAAGGCCAGCGAAGACACTAAGTATCAGGGCGCCGGACGAAACATCTTCCGGGCCGAAGTGGAAATTCCAAAACCGATCGTGCCGGTCCACATCGCGGCCCCGGTAGTTCCGCAGGGACCACCTCCGCCGCCGCCCATCAATCTCAAATTTTTTGGTTTCGCCAACAAGCCGGGCGAGGCGAAGAGGATATTCCTTTCTCAAGGTGAAGATGTGTTCATCGCCGGGGAGGGCGATATTGTCGATCGCCGGTACAGGATTCTGCACATCACGCCGGTTTCGGTGGAAGTAGAAGATGTGTTGAACAACAACCGGCAGAGTATTCCGTTGACGCAAGGTTAGTCGTTGGTCATTCGTCGTTGGTCGTTGGCCCTAGCCATAAGCTGCATTTTTTGTAGACGCGAGTTTCATATGTGGACGAGACCGGCGCAGCACATGTCCCCTACCCAGCGGCCAAAGGCCAACGACCAACGACCAAGAACCAACGACGATCACATCCGCCGTTCGGAGCGCGGCTACATCCTACTCATGCTGATGTTGTTCGTTGCCCTGCTGGCGATTGCCGCGGGCGCTCTTGCTCCCAGCATTGCCTTTCGGGTGAAACGCGATCGCGAAGAAGAGATGATCCATCGCGGAGTGCAGTATTCGCGGGCGCTGCGCCGTTTTGTGAAGAAAACCGGACGCTACCCCAGTCGCATTGAGGAACTGGAAAATACCAACAATATCCGCTTTCTGCGAAGACGCTACAAGGACCCCATCACTGGCAAGGACTTCAAATTACTGCACGTGGGAGAAGTGCAACTCGCGACTTCGCCAGGTATCGGCATAGGCGTTGCCGCCAGCACCATGGGGGCCAAGGCGGCGACCGCAGGAGGAGCCGCGGCTCTTCTCGGAGCAGCCGGCAGCATGATGGCAGGAGCTGGCGCACAAGCCGCGCCAGTCATGCCTCAGACCCCTGCTGCCGACGCCGGCGCTGACGCTTCTGGCGACTCGGCGAAAAACGCTGGTGCGGGCGGCGATCAGTCCAAGCCTGACCCCAGCCAGCCGGGTGGGGGAACTGCCGGCAGTCAGTTAACCAGCACAGTTTTCGGTGGAGGTCCGATTGTCGGTGTGGCCAGCATCAGCAAAGCCAAGACTATTCGGGAGTTCAATCACAAGAATCATTACAATGATTGGCAGTTCATCTACGATCCAACGATGGATCGCGGCGGCCTGATCACGACACCGGCGCAGCCCGCATTGCAGGTGTCGGCTCCGCCGCTGCAGCAGAACTCATCCGGCTCCAACAATTCCTCTGGATCGTCGAGTCCCTTTGGCGGAATGCAGAGCGCGCCTCCGGCCCAGCAGCCCCAGACACCACCACAATAAGCATCTGCAGACGGACGGGCATGAGGATGACGGGCGGGAGGCCCATCCTCCACTTGTGGTTCTATCTGCCTGGCCCGGCCGTGGTTTTGCGCATCGACCATGCGCTCCATTTCAATCACGCCGATCCATTGGCCGTGGCGGGTTTCGGTGTAAACCAGGTTCCCGCCCAGGATTTGAGCCGCCGCCGCCGGGGGTACGTCGCGATGGTAGTCGAAAAATCTCGCCTTCCACTCCTGCCACAAACGCCAGTGCTCCGACAGGGGATGGGCGGGTTCATATTTCGTGGAGAACACAAGAGCCACCTCGAAATCCGGGCCGGCTCCGTTCGAGTGAAGATCGGCCGCGGACATCAGTTGTTCGACAGCGAAATGTTCAATACGCACCACCTGCATCGGACGCGTGACGTAGCCTAAATACGGATGCGTCAATTCGTCACTGCCCGGCCACGCGGTGAGTACGCGCGCCATAGGATAGCGCGCTTCGAGATATTCTTCGGCGTGCTGGTGCAAGCGGATGTAATCCCGATAGGCCAGGTTGTCTTCCGGAGCAAACCCGTACGGTGGATTGAGGAACCATCCCGCCACGAACATCAGGCCTATGATCCTTAGCACAGCACGGGACTGCGGCACCCTGCGCCAAAGCGTGGATACGGAAACCAGAATTACTAGCGGCACCGCCGGCAGCATATAGCGCGCCAGCTCGGCACCTCCTACGGTCGCCATGGCGACAACGTAGGCCACGATCACCGAGAGCATGGCGAACTGGACGTCCAGTGCGATGCGGGGACGCTCCCCACTCGGGCCGGGCAACGGAGGCAACCACATCGCGAAGAGAGCGGCCGCAGTCAGCATCAGCAAGTGGAAGTAGCCGGCGATTTGCCACAGGCGAACCAGCAGCGCGAGCAGTATCCGGAGTGGGTTGAGCGTGGCTTTGACGTTGTAGCGAAAGAACTCGGGATTTCCGAAAACAAAGCCGGTCTGCCAGTAGTGGAAGCCGTACCAGGCGGCGAGAAGAAGGAGAGGGAATAGAAGCGAAATGGAATTTCGGGCCTTGCGCCCAAGCGACCTGTCGCTACCTTTCACGGGCACCAGGGGCGATAGAACATCCCATCCGAACAACGCCAGCGGCGCCAGAATTGCGGTTTCCTTGGTTAAGCTGGCGAACGAGAACCAGAGTGCCGTTTCCCATCCCCGGCCCTTCACGTAGGCGTGAACACCCCAGAAGGTAAATCCTGCGGCTGCCAGGTCGAGGTGGACGAGTGAGCTTTGCGCGAAGAAGACGGGATACACTGCCGTCAAGATTATGGTCGTCACCGCGACTTCGGTGTTGGCAACGGTCTTCGCCAACCGGAAAAGACCGAGCAGGGCGAATGCGGCAGCCATAAGCATGGCAGTCCGTGTCACAATTTGCGCGAAGCCCGCCAGTTTCCACCACAGTGCGAGATAAGCCATCACCAGCGGCGGGTGAGCATTGGAGACGGTGGAACGCGGAATCAGGCTCCCGGTCAGCAGCAGGTCGCGCGCTGCGGGAACGTAATAGCCAGCCTCGTCCCAGAAATACGGCAGGCGCAGCAGGGGGGCGTGCAGCGCCAGAAGCGCGGCAAAAGTCAGAACGAACACCAGCGCGGGATGGGGTCCGCGCGAGGGCTGGTCATTGGGTGTCAAGAGTTATGAAAGCTGGTAGTGAGGCCGAGAGGCGCCCGCCCTCCAGTCAGTGCACCGGGCCGGGAGCCATCATACGCGGATCAAGCTTGATCTCACCGAACGTGCTTTCATAACCAGCCACGTTCTGTTGCAGGATTCCCGACAACGCCTTGGCCTGCTGTGGACTCAGGTAAATGCCCTGGAAATTGTTGACCTCCACCTGGGTCTCGCTCTGCTGCTGCAACGTGCCGAATACGAGGAAGAAATCCCAGACGTTGACCCGCACCTGAACGCTGTTGGCGTAGGTCTCGCGATAGTCGGAGGTGTTGTTCAGTTTGATGTTGGGCTGAGTGGGAATCGACATAGGAAAGTCAGTTTAGCGGGATTGCCGCAGAGAGACAACGCGGAGGGGTTGGTAGCGCCGGCCTCCGGCCGGCCGATGGGGGTTGAGACACCCGCCAGACAAGCGGTGGGACGCCGGCGCTACGCCCTTCATGCTGAATCCGAGTCCAAAATGGGACGTTCCGTGACCCCTATCCGCCAAATCGCCCGCCCGTGGCCAGTTTTGGGATTGCCTGTGGAGAACTTTTTACCAGGTGTCCACGCACACCGGCGTAGTTCCGCAAACCCCGGCGTACGCAATGATCAACCACTGGGGAACCCACAGCAAGGGATGGGGGGTCTCGCCACTCCCAATATCACCCGTTACATGTTCGTGCGGAGTTTCAGTTTCGTGCCGGCTAAATAAGACTTTGGAACTGGTAGCGCACCCTCGATTGAATTTTCTTGCATCAATCGAGGGTGGTCGACCTCGCTGTATGGAGGATGGCGTCATCCTGAAGAACTTTAGTCCTGAAGGATCTCGCGCGCACTGCCACAATTGCGGTCGCGGTGCACAGCAGGGGCGTAGCTTCGCAGTGGGGGTTCGCGCCAATTCGCCGCATTTGGGACAGTAGCTGAAGAGTACCTTGTCCGCAGAATCTCCAAGAATTCGGCCCGCTACTCTCAGTTGGACTCTTCATAGCCGTCTGTAGCTAGGAGCAACACTTTCGGTTCGTCGCAGAGCATTCGGGAAGGAGTTTTGGATGTCTGCGCTTCACGTTGCGCCGGTTCGTCACTGTCTCCCTTCGTGGCTTTCATCGTAGCGAACAAATGACGTTGGGCTTTCCGCTCCACCTCAGTCATGAGGTGGCCGTGGAAGCGAACGACATAGTGGGCGACTTGCGAATTCAATTCCATCCAATTCACCGAGCAAATGATAACCGACGTAAACAGGCGACGGACATTGAACTGCTATGACCGATCATTGACGTTTCTTCTGGTCCTGCTTGACCCGCGCCTTCACAATTTTCCTTATGAGTGCAGTGGGCAACGGCTTGTCCACCGGGAAGTGGATGGTTCCCTTGGAAGTAGAGAAGCCCTTCAGTTCGTCCTTGAACTCTGCGATGACCGAGGCAGTAGGAAATAGGCTGCAATGGCCTGAAAATGCGGCGAACCACACCAGAATGTTTTTGCGCTTGAACGCGGGAATTTGATAACTGATGGTCTCGCTGGAGTCCGATGGTAGTGCGGACCGAATCGCCGCGCGCATCTTTTTTAGAGTGCTGAGGGCGGGCTCCGGAACTCCGGCCAGGTATTCATCAACGTTTTTGGGAGCGCCGGATTTTGTCTCTTTCATGCGGGCCATATTACGAGAAGCGTTACTTCAAGTCCATTCCCCTAGACCACGTTGCAATTTCTTCAGAGAATCTTCCGCACTCGGCGATCTGCCTCCCACCCTTCGCGCATCGGGTGGGTGACGCCGGCTGCTAGACCAACCGTAGGGGCGGACGGGTCCAGGCGTTTTGCGCTGGCCTTCTGTTAGTGCGGCCGGATGCGTAGAAACACAATCCCGCCGACCGGGTGTTCGCCATAAGTTGGCTTCAAGATATCCGGAACGCCGTACCAGGTAAATTGTGCGCCCAGCGCGGTGGAGAGGTGCGGGATGTGCCCAACCTCGCGCTCGTAGCCCGCGGTGTAGGCTTGCACCCGCGTGAAATAGCGTTCGTTGAATCCAGCCGACTCAGGATTCTCGCCCAGAAGTAGCTCGTTCGTGCGGTCCGCATTTTCGATACGCGTCCAGGCGTAGTTTCGTTCGAGAAAGTGCAGCGTCGATTCCAGGAGATAGCTGTTACCGACGTTGCCGCCAGCCAGGTCCTCGTTTCTTCCCCAGAGCAGCAGCGATGCCCAGTTCCCTTTTTGTAGTGGGCGATTGTACTGAACCGATGCGCTCATCCTTCTCACGTCCACAATAGCGGCGAGCGCCTCCGGGCTGTGCAGTTGGGCAATCGAATATTGCAGACTCCAGTTCTGGCCGGGGTTAGCCGTGACCCGCGCCGACCACGAGTCAATCGTTCCGGAATCGATGTTCCAGCGGAATTCGTCGGGCTCGCGTCCATGAAACCCCGAGGCTTCGAGCCGGAAATCGCGGTACGTGATGCCCGCGGTGATGACGTCGGCTGCGATGTGAGTAGAGTCCTGAAGATGATGTCCCAGCGGCGCGATCGGATCCTCAGACGCCGAGGCGCGGTGAGGATACGCCGGCGGTCCCATCGCGGGATCGCCCATGGGCGCGGCGTACACCGACAACAGCGTATGCTCCCCGACCTTGTAGTCATACAGAGCGGCCAGCTCCATGAAAAAGTCGTGAGGATGCTGCCCGTCCACGATGGGACGGCTGAAGGCGGTTTCACCCTGCTGGAAGAGCTCCGGGTAGCGCCGTTCGGAGACCGTAGCGGGCTCGAAGCTGAACATGGTCCGGATAGTCAGCGTGCCGTTGCCGAATTTACGTTGGGCCATCGGCATCCACCAGTTCGTGGAAAACAGTTTGTCGCCTCCGTGCGGACCGCTCTGCTGGACATCGCTCAGGAACGCTTCGCCGTGAAACATCAGCGTCCAACTTCCCTGGGTGGTCATGAGCATCCCAAAAGGAGTGGAGTTGGGTTCGGCATCCGTGCCGGAGCTGGCGTGTTGTATCAGAGACTCAACGAGCGAGGCGGACTTCATACTCATCTCTTCCTCGCCCATGCCAGGCATTCCATGCATGGATCCGGATTGCGATTGAGCGGGCATGTCCATGCCATCTCCTCGGGCCTGGCCCGAGGCAGGCAAGGCCAAAGCCACGAAGAACAATGCGCTCACGAGAGAGACTCCAAATAGTTTCCGCACCAATATCCCCTTGCGCCTCTTGGAAAAAGACGAATGTTTGGGCCTTTCAGGCCTGAGGTCCCGCAGAATAGAAAGTCTGGTGAGGTTTCTAGACGCGCAGAGGAATCGTAAGGGGCGGATCAGGAGAAGAGAGAATCAAGCTGTGAAGACAACCCTGAGTCGAGACTGTAATCGGGGTCGGTATCGAAACGCCAGTTGAGACCAGCGATGAACACAAGAGCGTTGTGAGCGAAGTTTGCAGGATCGCCGAATTGTGTCCGCTTTGGCAGCACCGGTAGCTTACCGGCGTGGAAGTCGGCGGCTTCGCACCGTGTTGATGACATCCAGCGGGGGGAGCCGCAGGCCCCGTCATAGCCATACTGTCCTGACCGGCCAACGAAACCGTGGCCATCAGAACCAAGAGCAGGGTCGCGAACACCTTTGAGTAGCGCTTAGCCATCCGGGTTATTGGATGCGAAGTCATCGCGCGTGATGCCGGCTGAAACGATTTCCTACGCCCTAGCAACCTTGTTTAGTGTCCTATGTGCGGTCATGGGAGGTCAAATCGAGGCACATCAGGACACAATTCGTTACAGTTTGAGGTCTCAAATGCCAGTCATCGCCTAATTTGAAAAAGGCCGAAATCCGAAAAAAGGGACCGAGCGTATGACGGTTGTCAGACCGGAGGCCGGAAATGAAGCTGGTGCCGGGAACAGGATTTGAACCTGCACGCCTTTTGGGCATTGGATCCTAAGTCCAACGCGTCTGCCAATTCCGCCATCCCGGCACATTCTGAATCGATGAGCTAGCGGTTGCGGTTGATTTCACTATAGCAAACTGTGTACTTAATCGTGATTCGATGGATTGCTGCTGTGCCTTGGCAGCTGCGATCTGCATACTGAGGCCTCACGCGCCACTCCAACTTCCGCGCTATCCTTCGCGGCAGTCTTGTCTTATCACTTGTGTTAGATGTATAACAGACTGAAATGCCCATAGCCAGGAAGAACGCTTTCGTTTCGCCTTGGCTGTTGCTCGCGTTTAGTCTGCCCAGAAAAGGTGCGAGTTTGCGGGTGTCCGTATGGAGAAAACTGCAACGCTACGGGTCGCTGCCGCTCGGCAACTCGGGCTACCTTCTTCCTAACCGTCCCGGCAACCGGGAGAAGTTCGAATGGCTAGCCACTACAATTCGCGGATCGAACGGCGAGGCTTCGGTGCTTGAAGTCCAGGCCATCGACAACTGCAGCGGACCCCAACTGATGAAGCGGTTCTCCGACGCGAGGAGCCAGGACTACCGAACTCTGCTCAAAGTGCTCAGAAGTGATGGAGCACGCTCGCCAGGCCACTTCGCACGTCTGCGGCAGCGCTTCCAGGACGTCGTATCCATCGACTTTTTCGGCAGCCAGCTTCGTGAGCAGGTTGAGAAGACCCTGGCTGCAATGCAGGACCCGAAACCCCAACTCACGACCGCGGAAACAGGCAAGATTTCTCGATCCACCTATCGCAGTCGGAAGTGGGTGACCCGTTCACGTCCTGGGGTGGATCGGATAATGTCAGCGTGGCTCATTCGCAAGTTCATTGACCCGAAAGCACGGTTTGTTTTTGCGAACGAGAACGATAAACCGAGTGGGGCGGTTCCCTTCGATATGTACGAAGGAGGGTTCGGGCACCGCGGCGAGGACTGTACCTTTGAGACTCTCACCAAGGCATTCCGAATTCGGGACAAGAGAGTAATCGTGATGGGTCAAATCGTCCACGACGCGGATTTGTTCGATGAAAAGTTTAGCCGGAAAGAGGGTTTTGGAGTTGATGAAGTCATGAAAGGGTGGGCACGACAGGGGCTGAGTGACGAAGAACTACTTAAGCGCGGAATGCAACTGGCTGAGGGGTTGTACCAATCTTTGCAAGAGACGGAGAAGTGAACTATGAGATGGATCACACGGCGAAACGTAAAGGTAGACCGCGTCGCCTGTCCCTGGCTTATTCGACGGTTCATTGACCCCCAGGCCGAATTCCTGTTCGCCCCTGAGAATCAGCTTCTGGAAATAGCCCGCCGCGAGGGAGCAACTCCCTTCGACGCAAATCAGTTTCCAGAAGTAAGACTAAACCACCGGGGAGAACGCTGTACGTTCGAGGCCATTCTCGACGACTACCAGCTAACTGACCCGGCGCTGCATCGCCTTGGGCTCATTGTCAGGGGCGCTGATGTGAAGGGGCAAGAGCAGGTTTCCGCTGAGAGCCTGGGATTGCGAGCTATCGCACATGGTTTTGCGCTCTCTGGGGTCAGCGATGAGGAGCGCCTTGCGCGGGAGTTTCCAATCTATGACGCATTGCTTGAATACTTGCGCCACCAGACCACTTGAAGCAGCGATCA
>Ga0207100_1088_pt1 | contig 22229 bp, 9 predicted proteins | sample Alteio_BWMinHeat_82_FD_153520 | JGI IMG/M metagenome (GOLD analysis project Ga0207100, IMG submission 153520) | Enriched cells from forest soil in Barre Woods Harvard Forest LTER site, Petersham, Massachusetts, United States -... | ecosystem: Environmental > Terrestrial > Soil > Temperate forest >...
AACGGCGTTGGTAGTAGCCGGAAGCGGATTGGTGCAAAGGATGTCGGAGTAAGTGGTGCTACCGGTGGTGCCGGCGGCGCATGCCGTGCGCAGATCCGCTTGCTGGGCCGCGAGCGACGCATACAGGCTGCCGCCGGAGGCTACGCGGTCCTGTCGCGGACGCACATAGATTTGACCAACCATTCCCATCTGTAAGTGCTCAGGGGGCGTGATGTGGCAATGCCAGAAATATGTGCCGGCATCCGGAGCCAGGTAGTAATAAGTGAAGCTCCCGCCGATGTTGATGGCGATCGACGCATCGGGAACGCCATCGTAGAAGGAAGAGGCGTTGGGATAGCCGTGGAAGTGAACCGTGTGCTGCTCGAACAAGTCCGGCCGCATGATCATGCCGACGTTGGTCAGCGTGAGGAAGAACTCGTCGTCCTCATCGAAAGCCATCAGCGGAGCCGGGATATTGCCGTTCATCACACCGATGTCCATGATCTGCCGGGGGTCCACGTGCCCGTCGAGGCAAGGAGCGGTGCAATTGCCGCTGGCGATGTTATCCGCATCCGGAGCCAAACCTACGGCGCCGTTAAATGTAAAAGGTGGTACGCTCGGCGGGAGTATCGGGCCACCATCCGTCGTAGCCGGATCGCCGGGATTCAGCGTGCCTGAATAAACGGTGTTGAATACGTTCGGGAACTGAGTGCCCGGCTTGCCTGCAGCAATGTCTGCGAGGCCAGACAGCGGGCCGAAGGAAAACATAAAGGTCTGCGTGCCATCGGCCATGGTGGCATAGCCGTCACCGCCTGAAATCTGTTGGCATTTGATGGCGCCGTTCACGTTTGCGACCGGCGTAGCATAGCCGGAGGCGTTGGTCGAAAATTGCGTCGCGCCGCCATACACCGGCTCCGCATTATTGTTGGCCGCCACCGGGTGAGTGATGGTAGCGGCTGGACATTGCACACGGAACGACTGAGCACTCGCCGCTACGCTCGCAAGGCTGCCGAATACTACTAGCGCCCAAATCCTGAACGAAATCTTAATTACCATGCTGACTCCTCCTATGACGGACAGCACATCTGCTTCAAACTTTTTGGGGCAAACGTCCCCCCGAGCTGTTCAGAGGGCATTGCGGTCGCCGCAACTCTCTGCACAGCCACAACTGCATGAGGTTCCGTAAAACCTAACTACCGGGCCTGGTGATCACACCTGGCGGCCTTTGAAGGAGCTTGTTCGGCATATGCCGATACGGCGTAGCGCGTTAGTCGCCCTGTGCCTGTCTTCCTTGACGGGCAACTCATCGCAACAGGAGAGAGAGTGTGATTTAAAACTGCTGCGATGGCAGGGCTTCCAAGTAATAACTGAGCAACTAGGGGGAAAGCTGCGTCGAGTTATTGGAGACGTTCAACAAGTTCAGTGCACCGCTGAATAACTGACAAAGTGGGTTGACGATAGCTCACCTAAAACTTAGCCCGCAATTGTTATTTTTACCCATTATGGCTAGCTCATCCCTGCGACTCAGAGTTTCGAACGATTAGCTGCTCTAGAGGTTGATCCTCAAAGCCCGGGAAAGAGTGGGGGCAGATTGACAGAAGCGTTGGAACTCAAAAGAGTCAATTTAAGCGGATTCCCAGCATTCAGGACCTCTTCCGCCCCGTAGACCCTCGACTTCCCATAAGGGGCCGATCGTTTGGCGCAGGGGAGATCGCCCGCCCCGAGTTCACCGAAGAACACCGGTTCCTATACCCCTGCCACTTTCGGTGGATTGACCTCGTCGGCGACTACGGTCAACTTGTAACTAAGTCATACACGGTGGCTAGAGATAGCGGCCACCCTGCGGCTTCACACTCCGAACGCTGACCGGGATTCGCGACCTCGCTCGACAGAATCCGACACCCATCTATTGGGATCGCCACAGCCTGTGTGTCCAAGACCTTCTTCGTCATTGTTGACGGCTAGAAGGCACGGAACGCTGGCGAAAATGTGCGGAAAATTTGAGAAGGTACGAACCTGCGAGCGCGAGGGAATTTTGGCGAATCCTCATGGTGAGTCAGTTCGTGGGGCAGAGCCCGACTGGAGGAGTGCCTCTAGCTGCTGGTCCGAATTGAGAAGCCGGGCCGATCCATGAATGCTAGCCGACCTCCACTTTTCCCTATCGTCGGCAATGGGTAATGTGGCAGACTACTCCGACCTCAATGCTTCGACCGGATCGACCGCAGCCGCGCGGCGGGCCGGCAGATAGCTGGCAAACAACGCAGCCAGTGCCAGGACAAGCGGTACCGTGACGAAGGTGACGGGGTCCAGCGGGCCGATACCAAACAGCAGAGACCGCATCAATTGGGTCAGGGCGGTTGCCGCGCATACGCCGAGGGCCACGCCGGCTCCTGTCATCAGCAGCGCAGATCGGACGAACATCCAGCTCAACTTGCTTCTTTGCGCGCCGAGGGCCAGCCGAATTCCGATTTCGCGCGTCCGTTGCGAAACAGCGTACGAGATTACTCCGTAGATCCCGATGATACTGAGCGCGAGCGCCATTCCACCGGCGATGGCCAACATGGCCAGCGTAAACGAGGTCCGTGCAAGCGACTGGCCATAGATCTCTTGCATGGTTCGCACGGAAGCCAAAGGCAAGTTTCCATTGACCGACCAAACAGCTTGCTGCAACTGGTTGACGAAGCTCTCGGTTCCGGCACGAGTGCTGCGAATGGCGAAGGTGACAAAGCGTGGGGCATCAATCGTCGGCTGTCGAGTATAGGGATCGTTCAGCATCGCCGGCCAGTAGACCGTAGCAGGGGCCTTTTCATCTACTCCGTGCTGGCGAGTATCCTCGACGACGCCAATCACTTCCTGCATTGGTTTATCTGAGAACTGCTGGACACGCTTGCCGATGGCAGCAGAAGCCGAACCCCACGATTCGCGGGCGAAACCCTCCGATACGATCACCCTTGGTCTCAGGCCATAGATATCCGCCCAGGTGAAATCGCGCCCTGCAACAAAGCGTGTCCCCATCGCATGAAAGTAACCCGGTGAGATGTAATTGTAGAGCCGCAGCGGTGGTTCACCCCCGTCGTACGTCTTCCCCTCAACACGAATCTGGTCCCAATTGGGATCGTTGTTGTCCATGGGCACGGCACCTGCGAATCCGACCGAGGTAACTCCGGGAATGGTAGCGATGTTATCGGCGATGGAGTTTTGCATCCGCGTAACGACGAGTGGTTCGGGAACCAGCAGATCCGGAATCCAAATGCGCATCGTCTGCAAGTGCGCAGCATCAGAAAAGCCCGGATCGACGCTGCGCAAAGCCGCGAAGGTGCGAATCATCAGCAAGGCGCTCACTAGCAGCACCAGCGCCATTGCCACTTGCGCAACCACCAACGCATTGCGGAACCGTTGACGCGGGCGGTCCGCACTGGCTGTCCGGCTTGAGCCGCCTAACGCGATCGAGGTCCTTAGGTATTTCAAGACCGGGATGGAGCCAAAGAACAGCCCGGAGAACAGCGAGAGCAGGAGCGTGAATCCGAGCGAGCGCGCATCGATTGCGATCTCATTCAGGCGCGGCAAATTGGCGGGGCCGATCGCGACGAGAAGCCGCAATCCTGCATAGGCAACGCCAATTGCGAGCACACCGCCTGTGAGGCCGAGCGTGCTGCTTTCGACCAGAAGTTCGCGAGCGATGCGTCCGCGACCAGCGCCTAAGGCCGCCCGGATCGAGAGCTCCTGGTGGCGCGATTCTGCCCGGACCAACAGCAGATTCGCAATGTTAGTGCAGGCAATCAGCATCACCAGACCTACCGTAGCCATCACCACCCACAACACGCTGCTCACGTTGCCGATGACCTGCTGCTTCAGCGAATGGAAATTGGGCGTAATCCTCCATACCTTGTAGTAATGCGGATTAGTGCCAGGACCGTTTGACCACGAGTCCATCCAGACCGGAATGAGGCGCGCGACGTCGGCATCGGCCTGGGAGAGCGAGATTCCCGGCTTCAGCCGCGCAATCCCTTCGTAACCGAAGGGGGCGAGTTTCAGATGGGCGCGATCCAGGGCCAGCGGAATCAAGAGATCGAACTCCCGATCGACCAATCGGAAGCCGCGCGGCATTACGCCGACAATCTCTCGAGACTGCGCGTCTACTTGGATGATCCGGCCGATCACAGCGCGGTCACCGCCGAAGCGACGCTGCCAGTAGCCGTAGCTCAGCATCGCCCTCTGGGCACCGCGCGGGTCCTGGTCTGCCGCCGACAACCAGCGGCCCAGCACGGGCGGAACTTCGAGCGTCTGCAGCATACCGTCACTGATCATTTCGGTTTGCACCTGCTCCGGTTGAGCTACTCCGGTCACGCTTGCGGTGCTCGGCGCCCAGATGCCCATCGACTGAAAGCTCTTGTTGTGCTCGGAGAAAGTCAGATACATCGACGGCGACAGCTGAAGGCCGCTGGAAAAATTGGCGAGCCCGCCGGCGCCCGGAGCGTTCAGCCAAAGCGCTGCCAGTCGGTCTGAGTCTGGATAAGGGAGCGGCTTCAAGAGAACACTATTGACGACGCTAAAGACCGCCGTGTTGGCGCCGATGCCGATCGCCAGTGTGAGGAACACGGTCACGGCAAATCCCGGGGACTTTCCCAATCGCCGGAAGGTCAGCTTCAGGTCTGCCAGAATGGATTCGATGGCCGGCCACTGCCACACCTCGCGGCTGCGCTGCTGAATGAGGGCCACATTGCCAAATTCGCGGCGAGCCTTCTGCTCAGCCTCTTTGCGCGGCAAGCCCTCGTCCATTAATTCCTCGGTTCTCTCGTCGATGTGCTCCTGAATGGATACGGAGAGATCGTCGTAGCGGCGATGCCGTCCGAAGAGCTGATTGAGAGCCCGCATGGATGACCTCCTAGGCTTTGGCTGTCGCCAATACGCGTGTGATTCCGTCGAACATCCTCGCGAAGCTGACGACTTCCTGCTCCAGATGCTGGAGCCCCGCGTCCGTGAGCCGGTAGATACGAGTGGGACGACCTTTGGCCGACATTCCAGCTTCCGATTCGAGCCAGCCCTCCCGCAGCATCCGTTGCAAAGCGGGGTAAAGTGAGCCCTCTTCCACCTGAAGCAAATCGTCGGAAACCTGCTTGATGTGCTTTACGAGGGCATAGCCGTGCATTGGCTTCAGGCGCAGGGACTGCAGGATCATGACTTCAAGGGCGCCCGGAAATAGGTCTCGGTGTTCGGGGTTCTTTGCCATGCGACAAAGACTACCTCAAATACCTATTTTAATAATAGGTATTTCAAATAATTTAATCAGCTATATGAAGCACTCACAGAGGCAAATCGCGGCCGCATAGTTTGCGGCGGAGGCGCTTGACAGACGTAAATGGCAATTCTAGATTCAATGTGATTCAAAAATGTAACCGTTTACCTCTCCGCTAGCCGGGTTCGTAACTCTTCAATCGATGGACTAACTTCACAGAGGCAATTCCATGAAAATCCCCCTGTTCGGCCCCAATAATTGCTGGACACGCAGGCTATCACTTCTTGTTCTTCTCACTGTTGGCAGCCTGTCCGCCTTAACACTGGACTTGCGGGCGCAGGTCAACAATGTTGGCCAGAGACCGTATCTCGGCTGGAGCACCTTCAGCGAGCAGACCATTAACGGAAACTTCCTAACCCAGGCCAACATTCAGGCCCAGTCCGATGCCCTCGCGGCATCTGGCCTCCAGAAGCATGGCTTCAAGTACATCAATATCGACTCTGGATGGATGTCAACCTTTGATGCGAATGGCCGTCCCATCCCGGCCGCACCGAACTTTCCGGACATCAAGGCGCTCGTCGATCATATTCACGCCAATGGCCAGAAGGTTGGAATCTACTGGATTCCGGGGATCGAGCAGCCCGCCGTCGATGGTAATTTTCCGATTCTCGGCACCAGGTACACCACCCAACAAATCGTAGCGATACCGCTCGCCCGCGGAAACGCCTTCGCGGGAGCCCCGCCCAATCCCTTTCATGACAAGATCGACTTCACGAAGCCGGGTGCACAGGAGTACATCAATTCCGTCGTCGCATTGTTCGCCTCGTGGGGCATCGATTTCATCAAGCTCGACGGAGTTACGCCCGGGTCTTACAGCGACGACACTTCGATAGACAACCGGCCCGATGTCGCCGCTTGGTCGAAGGCGATTGCCCTGAGCAGGCGGCGTATCTGGCTGACGGTCTCCTGGGCGATCGATTCGGACTATCTCTCCACCTGGCAGCAGTACTCGAACGCCCGCCGCATCGAGGACGATGTCGAGTGCGAGGGTCGCTGCGCCACCCTTACCAACTGGAACCGCATCTATCAACGCTTCCGAGACCTGCCCGCATGGCAGGATGCCACCAGCGTGTCTCTGGGATGGAACGATCTAGACTCGCTTGATATCGGCGACGGCGCGCTCGACGGCCTGACCAACGACGAGAAGCGAACTGCTTTCTCTTTATGGACGATGGCTAACGCTCCGATGTATCTGGGAGGGGATCTTACCAACCTCGACAGCTTCGCCAAGAATCTTCTTAGCAATGACGAAGTCATCGCCATCAATCAGTCCGGCCATCCAGCCAAGCAGGTTCTTGGAGGCAACCAGCCAGTGTGGGTTTCGAGCCTCGGGAACAACACCTACTATGTAGCAATCTTCAACCTTGACGACGTATCCACGGTTGCTCGTGTTCCCTGGAACTTGGTCGGCGTGACAGGAGCACTCTCTGTCCGCGATCTTTGGAACCGTGTAAATCAGGGACCATCATTTGGAACCTATTCCACCGTTCTCAACGGCCACAGTGTGCGACTGCTCAAGATCGTTGGTCTGGGATACGCAGCACCCATGCCATCGGCCAGCTACGAAGCCGAATCGGCAACACTCGGAGGCTCGGCCAGCGTCAGCGGATGCGCTCCCTGTTCGGGCGGAGCTAAGGTAGGCAACCTGGGGCTGGGTGCGGGAAATACCGTTACTTTCAACAACGTTTACGTTCCCCGCGCTGGTGTCTACTACATGCAGGTTGATTCCATGACACAGGGCCTGCGCTCGTATCTCTATACCGTGAATGGGGGCAATTACCAGACACTCAATTCCGGCGGAGGCAGCTTCTCTCTTCCGGCCAGCACGGTGGTACCTGTTCGCCTTGAAGAGGGCAATAACTCAATCCAATTCGGTAGTCCAGTCAGCTACCCTCCGGACCTTGACCGTATCGTCATTCGCGGCGACGGAAACGGCATTCAACCCACTCCCATCTCGTATGAGGCGGAAGTCGCCACCCTCAGCGGTTCTGTTTCTGGAGTCTTCAGCAATTACTCCTCTGGACTTGCGAAGGCCGGCAACATCGGAGGAGCGGGAAGCGCCGTCACGTTCTCGAATGTGCAGGTTCCGTCTAACGGCGTTTACCAGCTTCAGATCGACGCCTCCACCAGTGGCCTCCGTTCCTTTTTTCTAACAGTTAACGACGGAGCACTGCAGGAACTCGATATAAACGGCAGTACCTTTGACGAGCCCTCCAACAACGTATACAGTGTCCAACTCCATGCCGGCACGAACACCTTGAAATTCGACAACCCCACAAACTTCGCACCAGATCTTGATCGCATCGTCATCGCTCCCATGGTCGGGGACGATTAGCTCACGAGTTCCCTGCTACAGCTCCAATACCGACAACCAATCTCCCCGAAAGGCCTTTCTCGATTAAAAGGCCTTTCGGGGATTGCTCTTGATCAAGTGATCGATGCTAGGTCGTTGTAATTCGCCCGACGCTGGCGGTTGCCGGAATAAACTGCCTCAGAATGTGTACTGCGCTGCCACTTGAATGACCCGCGCGTTCGGCTCCAGCGCACTGAAGCGGGTTGAGTTGATTCTGCTTGCCGAATTTCCCTGCAATTGATTGTTCGGATTACCAAACGACGGATGGTTCAGCAGGTTGAAGGCGTCGGCACGGATCTTGACTGCCGATTCGCGGAATGGAATGCGGAAGGTCTTGAACAGCGACATATCCAGCCGGTTAAAGCCGGGTCCATTGACCGACGCCCGCCCCGGAGGTCCAAAGGGGAGCGTGCCAGCGTGGGCAATATCGATCAAATTATTTGTGGGATCATCGGGTCCGTTATAGGCGCGCGGAGGATTCTTAAACGCGCAGGGGTTGTACCAGGATTGCAATGAGCGCGTCTTGCTAGCACAGGCAAATTGTGGTTGCGTTGCCGGATCTGGCGTGCCTCCGGGCGAGAAAGGATCGCCGATCCGGATCGGATAACTGCTGCCCTGATTGCTGGAGTTAAGAAAGACCGGAGTCCCTGTCTGTACCTGGAAGATGAGCGAGGTCTTCCAGCCGCCCGCCAGGGTGTCCGTGATGCCGCCGTGGTTCAGATACTTCTTTCCCGCGCCGAAGGGCAACTCGTATTGCGGGGAGAAGGTAAGGCGATTGCGAACATCCTGTGTGCAGGCACCATAGTCATAGCGAAAGCCGAGGAAGTTCGGGTTACGATAACCACCATACTGAGATTGTCCAATCGGACCGAAAGCATCATCCAGACAGTGAGACCAGGTGTAGCCGGCCAGGAAGTAGAAGCCACCGGAGTATTGTTTCTCTATCTTGGCCTGCAGCGAATCATACCGGCCGATGCCTGCATTTCTAACGGATACCACTCCAAAATCATGAAATGGCTGATAAGCCTGACCGTCTGCTCCGCGAGGAACGACTCCGGGGAATTGATTGGCGCCATAGCTGACGCGAAGGTGACGGCTTTGGTTTCCCTGGTAGTTGATGGTGAAGGACAGTGTGTTTGTAATGGATTGTTGAACGCTCAGATTGTAGGCGACCGTGTAAGAGCTCTTCGCATTCTGGTCGGCTGTATAGATGGTTGGGAGGTTGGCGAAGTTAACCAGGCCGCCGTTGGGTGCGTTGAGGGCCGCACTGAAGCCAGTCTCCAGAGTTTGTCCGTTGGTCGGGCAAGTTACAGAGCCATTGACATTCTGGCAGACGTTCGGAGTAGGGTTGAAGTTTGCATTCACGTTGAAGGGCGCGTTGTTGCCCAGGTTCAGCCCCAAACCGATATCTTCCAGTCCTCCATAGAAGACGCCTCCTCCAGCACGTACCACAGTCTTAGGATTTGCCAGGAAGGCAACGCCCACCCGAGGCGCGAAATTTAGTTTTTGAGGATTGACCAGATACTGGTTCGATACATACTGAACGGTGATGTTATCGCTGGCAAATGCTTGCTGTAACTGGGTCGGGATGGGGAAGTTTCTCTGCGACTGAGGCATCAAATAGGTGCCACTTCCCTGATTGAACCCGGCAAAGTTCCCGATAAAGTTCGCCTGATAATCATGGAGTTCGCGGAAAGGCTGAGCGTATTCCCACCTGAGGCCAAGATTGAGCGTGAGCCGAGGTTTTATCTTCCAGTCGTCTTGTACGTAGGCGGATTCGTACCAGCGCAGGTTGGTAACTGGAGTAATGCTGGTAATGCTGGAGCTATTCATCGTATCCAGCAGGAAGTCAGCCACACCCGAGCCGGAAATGATGCTTGGGTTTCCCGGATCTGAGGTGTAAGTCCCGTTAAAGTTTTCGCTTCCCAATCCATTGGGCGGTTGCAGCCCATAGAAGCGGATGTGTTGAAAATTGACTCCTGTCTTGAAAGAGTGCCGGCCCCATACTTTGGAAACATTGTCAATCAACTGCAAAACATTCTGTTTCTCGTCCGACGGCACGTAACCGGCGACGCCGACGCTGTTGATATAGTTGCCAAAGGCGATGTCCGGCATCCCGCCAAGGTTTGGTCCAAAGGGGATTCCGCCCATGCCTAGTTTCTGCGCTATGTTCACATTGGCGTTCACTTGCAAATAAGCAGCGTAGAGCCAGTTGAAGCCGGCGCGAAATTCGTTGGAGAATGTGGGACTGAAGAAGTGAGTCTCGCTGAAGACGCCGCTCTTGCCATAGTTCGTGTTCTGGCCACCGCTCCCAAAGCCGCCTCCGTCGAGAATGCCAAGGGGCGGCGTGTAGTCGTTAGGGTTATTCGAGTAACTGTATCGGCCGAATAACTGGTCAGACGAAGATGGATTGAAGTCCACTCGAACGTCATACTGTGTGGTGTTGTTCGAAAAGGAAGTAGCAGGAATGGTGTAGTTATTGAAGACCTGGTGGGCAGCGCCCTGGTTTGGCTCCGGGAATAGTTTGAGAATCCCCTGGGCCACGGGATTGAGTTGGCTGGGGCAAATCACGTTTTGAGCGCCGTTGCAGGTGAGATATCGCTGCGGAGTACCTGGACTCTCAGGTGCCCCAGGCGCGGTCGTTTGGTTGCCCCCGACCTGGTAAAGGGGAATTGAGCCGTTGCCGGCGGTATTCCCCGGATCGAGCATCTCACTAAAGTCCCCGTTCCGGATCAGATCGGTCGGCACCGTGTTATCCGGCGATGCTGGCACAAACGATGAGATCCGCGTTCCTTGCGCATCAGCGAAGAAGAAGAGCTTGTCCTTCAGAATGGGGCCGCCTAGAGTAGCTCCGAACTGATTCTGGTGGTAGGCGGTTGCGCCATTGTTGAAGTAGTCGATTGCGGCCGTGCGATCGCTTCGGAAATACTCCCACAGGCTTCCATGGAGGTGATTGGTGCCAGACTTGATCGATGCATTGATGGCTGCTCCGGTGGAGCGGCCCAACTCCGCACTGTAGTCGCTGCTCTGCACCTTGAACTCTGCCAAGGCATCCGGAGGCGGTCGCACAGCATAAGTTGCGCCGTTCAAGAAGTCCTGCATGTTCGAGTTATTATCGACGCCGTCTAAAATGAAATTGTTCTGCGATACGCGGCTGCCATTTGAAGTGAAGTCTCCCGCACCTGCCACCTGGCGGAAGCCCTGGTTCGGAGCCGCAACTCCGGTAGCAAGCTGGGCGACGAAGACATAGTTGCGTCCATCGAGCGGCGTATCGTTGATCACCTGGGTGGAGAAGACCTGACCGGTGGAAGCGTCTTCGGTCTGGATCTCGGGTGTTGATGTCACCGTGACTGTTTCGTTTGCCGTTCCGGGTTTCAACGCCAAGTTCATGCCTAGCCGCTGGCTTACATCAACCTGAACGTTTTCTTGCTTGGCGGAGTCGAAGCCAGGGGCAGAAGCGATGAGGGAATAGCGGCCAATCTTAATGGGGGTGAATATATAGAAGCCGCTGCCATCGGTCTTTCGGGTGAACACCAGTCCAGTGTCCTGATTGGTAATGGTTACGGTGGCTCCTGCTACCACCGCGCCGCTGATGTCCTTGATTGTTCCGCTGATGGAGCCTTGGTCGATCTGGGCGAGTGCGTTTTCAGATGCAGCGAAAGAGAGCAGAATTCCAAGCGCAAGGGATAACGCCTGGACCGATTGATAAACGCGGCGAAGCATATGGGGGGACATAGTTGGCCTCGTGGGAAAGCGTTTTCGCTGAGTTTGGCTGCATAGGCGTCTAGAGGTATAGGGCGCTCAGCGATTGCGTTTATCATGCCCCAAGCAATCGTGACCGCACAAGTGAGGAGCGTTTCCCACGCGCGAACGAGGAGTTGTAAGTTATAGAAAACGGGCTAGATCCTCAAGATCAATTGGGGTCAAAAAGTTCCTTGGTCCGTTGCGCGGAAAACACTCGTGTGAGGATACGTTTGCGGCAAAAAAAACGGCTGCTGGCAGGTCATCGATTAGGGTCAGGCCTGATTTCGGGCCCCTGCACATGGCGATCGTAGCAGGGCAATTTAGTCCGCGAGTGGTACGCCTAATTCTTGGAGCAGCACGTCCAAATCTTGCGGCCGAATAGGCTTGGAGAGATAGCCATCCATTCCGGCGGCCAAGCATCGCTCCTGGTCACCCTTCATCGCGTGAGCGGTCAACGCGATCACGCGTTGATGAAACGCAGTGCCTGTTTCCTTTGCGCGAATCGCGATGGTGGCCTCAATTCCGTCGACGAGAGGCATCTGCACGTCCATCAACACCAAGTCGAAGGTGGATTGGTCGAGCGCAGCCAACGCCTCCTGGCCATTCTCGACTACGATCACTTCGTGTCCTCGCTTTTCCAGCAGCTTGGTCGCCAAAGCCTGGTTCACGCGGTTGTCCTCGGCAAGCAGAATTCGCCACGATTTCCCCGACGGCCTGTCATTTTCGCGAGGCACTCCTGTAGCAAGAACCGGCGCGGGCTGATGCTTCCTCGTCTCCAGCACTCGAGCAATCGCGTCGCGAAGATCTGATCGCCGAACAGGTTTCACCAGGTAGATGGCGAGGTTCAACTCGCGGCACCGGAGCGCGTCTCCTTTGTTGCCCGCAGAAGTCAGCATCAGGATGGCGAGTTCCGATAGCCCTTCCATCTTGCGTATACGTTCCACCAAACCGAAACCGTCCATCTGCGGCATGTGCATGTCAGTCACCACAAGCACATAGGGATCCACTGAATTCCAGTTGGCAGACAGTTCCGCCAATGCCTCCTCTCCACCAGCAACCAACGTCGGCCGCATGTCCCAGCGCGACAACATGCCTTCCAGAATGCGGCGGTTGGTCAAATTGTCATCGACCACGAGCACACGGACCCCATTCAGCAACTGCAGTGTGAAGTGGTCCAGCGGCTGAGCCGGCCGGACGGAGGAAATGCCGACCCTGAGCGTGAAATGCACGATGGTCCCTTGTACCGGCTCGCTCTCAAGCCAAATGGCACCGGCCATCGTCTCTACCAGCCTCTTGGTGATGGCAAGCCCCAGGCCAGTTCCACCATACTTCCGCGTGGTTGAAGCGTCCGCTTGTGTGAAGGGCTCGAAGATCAATCGATGCTTTTCGATCGTAATCCCGATCCCAGTATCTGAAACGGTAAAGTGCAGTACGCATTGATCGTCTTGTTGAGACTCCAGACGGACCCTGACGGCGACTTCTCCCTCGCGCGTGAACTTGATGCCGTTGCCCACCAGATTGAAGAGGATTTGCCGTAACCGCGTCGAATCGCCGCGTACTACCTCCGGCACCTCATGGTCTATCTCGCACAACAGTTCCAAGCCGCCTTGCTCGGCCCGAATGGCAAGCGCTCTTACCGTGGATTCCACACATTCCCTCAAATCGAAGTCTGCGTTCTCCAGGTCGATCTTGCCGGCCTCAATTTTCGAGAAGTCCAGGATGTCGTTGATTACTGTCAACAAGGAATCAGCCGAAAGCTTCACAGCTTCCAGATAGTCGCGTTGCTCCCGCGAGAGCTCAGTGTCGAGCGCAAGATCCGTCATTCCAATTACGCCATTCATGGGAGTCCGGATCTCGTGGCTCATGTTGGCCAGGAACTCGCTCTTGGCACGATTAGCCGCCTGGGCAGCCTCTTCTGCACGCTGGCGCTCGACGATCTCCGCCTGCAGGTCCTTGGTGCGCTCGGCGACCACATGGGAGAGTTCCTTGGCCCTGGCACGGAGACGACGGGAATTGAATCGCTGGACTGCAAACACTCCGACAATGAAGATGAACGCGGACACACAGTAGAACCACACAGTCTGATAGAAGTGAGGCTTCAAAATCAGGCTCGCTGTAGCGCCTTCCTGGTTCCACAATCCGTCATCGTTGGCGGCGATCACGCGGAACCGGTACTTACCAGGAGGAAGATTGCCATAGTAAGCGACTCGCCGCGAGCCAGCATCCACCCAGTCGGAGTCGTAGCCTTCCAGTTGATACTTGAATTGCACTCGATCCGGAATCAGAAAGCTAAGTGCGGTGTAATGGAACTCCAGCTGATTTCTGCCGGGAGCGATCTGAAAGTTGTCCCCCGGGGGCAATTGCAAGTTGTCAACTTTCACGCTCTCCAGCACCACCGGTGGCGACAAGTCGTTGTGAGGGATGTGCCTGGGGTCAATCGACACAATTCCTTTGGTGGTGGTGAACCAAAGCTTTCCATCGGCGCCCCTCCATCCACCCGGTTGCGATGGCGTCAAGGACACCTCGCTGGTATTCAAACCGTCTGCGACCCCATAGACGGTCGTTCGCACGGTGGGAATTCTGCCATCGGCGAAGTCGTCAAGATCCTTTCGATTCGCCATGTAGATACCGTCGGAGGTCGCAATCCACAGATTGCCGTCGTCGTCGGATAGAGTTCGCGAGGGGTAGCCGTCGAACATTCCATCTCGTTTCAGGTAACGGGTCACCTGGCCGTCGCGAATGCGGAAGCGCGTAAGTCCGGCGACCCGTCCACCGAGCCAAAGACTGCCCTGTCCATCGTCGGAGATAGAGGTGACCGCAAAGTCGATCCCCTGTTGGCGAGATTTTTCCGGGTCTTCTCCCGGCGCGAATTTGAATAGACCTTTCTCGGTTCCAAACCACAGAGTCCCGGAAGGCTGACGGTAGATCGTAAATGTATAGTTTCCAGGGGACGAGAGTGGAGTGGTTCGCCCGTGAACGCTAAAGGGTTGCGTTCTGCCGTCCTTGACACGAAGGGCGAGCCTCTCGGACGTGGTAACGATCAGCCCCTCTTCGTCTTCACTGATCGCCGAGATGAAGGTCCTGGATAGACGCGGATCTGAACTGTAAACCGTCGCGTTACCATCTTTGAGGCGAGTCAGTCCGCCTACAGTTCCGACCCACAGGTCGCCCGCTTTGCTTTCAAAGAGAGCCGAACCATAGAGCGAGCCCAGTCCGGGGATTTTCGTTATTGCCGTTACCTGTTTGTTCTTGATTCGCGCCAGTCCACCGCCATCACAGAAAACGTAAACACTGCCATCATGGGTTTGAATTGCCGCCTTCGTCGAATTGGATGGAAAGCCTTCTTTGACTGTATAGGTTGTTATCTTGGTGTTCCGGAAGCGGTCGAGACCGTTCGCCGTGCCGACCCAAAGACTTCCTTCCCGATCTTCGAACAGCGCCAAGACTCTGTCGTCCGTCAATCCGTCGGTGTCCCGGAAAGTCGAAATCTGACCACCGAGAATTCGAACCAACCCAGATGCTTCAGTCCCGACCCAAAGACTGCCCTCGCGGTCTTCAAGTATCTGGTTTACACCACTGCGAGTCTCCTTTTGGGCAAGTGGTTGAAGGGTCGAACTATCATTCGTCAATTGATATAGGCCATTCGACGTGCCGACCCACAGCGTTTGCGGGTGGTGCAGGCCGACCGCAGAAACCCCTCCGTAGCTGCCCAGATTCGTCGCAGTCCGTGATCTTCCCTCCCGATAAGAAGAAAGGTCCCTTGCTCCTCCGACCCAAACCGTCCCCTGATCATCCTGTAGGAAGGCGCTGATCCAATCGTGCTGCGCGGAATAGAGGAAGTCGTGTGGTCCGACGATAAGCCGGTGCTCCGGACTTGCAAAGATGGTCCGGATTCCGCCATCCGGGAGAGGAAGGGCTGGCAGATAATCGGAAAACGATCCATCTTTATACAGTATGGTTCTTGAGGTTGTTCGCAACAGCAGGTTGCCATCCGCGTTCAAGGCGATCGCCCTGACAGGCTCGGTCCCGAGTGCCTCATCCATTGAGACAAAGCGAACACCGTCAAATCGGACCAGGCCGGCTGAAGTCCGCATCCACAAGTAGCCATCGGGAGACTGCAGTATCTGATATACCGCTTGCCCGGGAAGTCCGTGCTGCGACGTCCAGACGTCATGACCGTACTGGTCAATCAATTTGTCCGGATCAAGTCCCAGCATCGTCGAAATGGCACACAAAACCAGGAGAAACAGCCCTACTCCGGAGCGGAGAGCGTGCGACTTCCGAATCGGTCGAGACGAAGAACTTCCGCCTTCGACTGAGAGGTTCATTCGAACGCTCGCAACTGGCACAGCATGCTTCACTGAATGGTGTTCCTCCCGCGGGAAAATCACGAGCGTTACGAACTCGGCTCGCGGTTGAGCCGGCTATCTACTTCCTATCCGATTTTTCTCTCTCGAACTCGCGGTTAGTCTGCACGAACCTCGCGGGAGCACTCCCCTCAGGGACTTTGAGATTGGGCCACGGGATGAATGGTTACTCCATCGTCCACACGACTTTCACGTTGTCGTCAACCTCGCTCTTGTGCACAAAACCCACCGCGCCAGGATTGGCTTTGACGAAGCCTCTCACTGTCGCCGACGAGGGCTCCTGTTGCACTGAGGCAACGGTCTCTCCCATGAACATGGCCTGCAGGTTATGGCGGGTGTACTCGGCCTCGCTCATTCCGCAGACGGCACTCAACACACTTGTCCGCTCGCTGCTGCCCACAGGCCTTAGCACGACCGCAACCTTTGCTCCGTTGGGCCATTTGAGGATATCGCCCAACAGCAGCTTCCTCGCGGTTATCTTCGTCATACCCGACGCTGAGGCGTTACCCTTGTTCGCGATCATGACCATCGGATCGGACTTCTGCGCCGATAATGGCGGCCCGAAGCGCATTCCCGCACATGCCAACCCTGCGATCAGAGCAAGCAGAGAAGCCGCATTCTTTCGCTTCATTCTGCGCTCCTCTCAGAATGTGTAGGTCAACTGCGTTCCAAGCTCGTCGATGGTCTTGTGTAGGAGTGGTAATGCCTGATTTCCGCCCTTATCCACGCTGAAATTCTTCCAGTCAAAGTGCGAATATTCTGCCTTCAAGGCAATGAAAGTGTTGATATCCCAGCGAACACCCGCATTCGGACCGACCCAGCGCCCTACCCATGCGTTGTTTGGATCGTTGAAGTTTGGATTCAGCCATTGATAACGGAAGTAAGGCCGCACGACACCGTACGCTCTCGAAACCTGGGCATAACCACCTGATGTATACAGCGGCCGATTCGAGCCACGCGGCAGATCGCGTATCTCGGCGTCTTCCACCATAAATTCAAATCTTGGCCGAATATAGACTGCGTGACCGATGAAAATGCTCTGCTTGTAATAGGAAGAAGCATTTGAAAACGGAAAGGCCGGGGTCGCGTATCCAGGCAGCATGGAAACAACTGGTACCAGGCTCGCCTGATACCAATTGAAGCCTGCTTGCAGGCCGTTGAATTTGTCGGGCCTCAGAATGAGCCCAACATTCGTTGACTTCCCAGTATGATCGGCCAGTGCGTTGGCCGGCGTTACGGTGGCTTGCAGGGAATAGGTCTGTTTTCCGTTGCCCACCTCTGCGAGCCAATGCAGACCTAGCTTTCCACTGGGGATCCCGCCCATGGCGGAGACGCCTACGTTGTGGATAGGCAGAGGTCCGCCCGAGTCTTCGAATTCAAAGATACGTGGCCGATCGATCGTGGTCTGGAACCACGTCCCATGATGAAAGGCTGTGTTGTAGTAACCGAGCATGGCGTGAGTCCTACCCGCACTCAGGCTGAATTTGTCGCTCTGAGTATAGCTAAGCTGCGCCCGCTCCAGGTCCACTGCAATTCCATTCGAAGCCGGATCTGCTTCAAAACCAACCTCGGAGAGGTAGGAAAAATGATCCGAAATCTTAGAGGTCACAAACAGATCCATCAGACCCAGCGCAAACGTACTGTTCCCACCTTGCGTAGCCAATGTCGGCGCCCCGGGATTGTTACCAATCACAGCCAAGTTTTGGTTGGCCACGAACCCGCGAATATCACCGAAGCCACGGATCTTCAACTGCGGGATATACGGAAGGTTGATCTGTTCCCCTCCCATCCCCGCATCCATGGTGTCGGTATTCTTGTCCTCGGCCTCCTTCACAGCTTCTGGTTCCTTGGCGGCGTTCTTCTCCGGTTGGGCGTTTTGGGGTGGGGCTATCTGTGCCCCGGACGTGACCGCGCACTCTTGCGTTGGAAGGGCAGGTTTTTGTGCCGCAGCCTGGGCTGCCTCGAGCGCTTCGATCCGCGCTTCGATCCGCTTCAAATCACCTTTTAGTTGCTGCAACTCACTCTGATCGGCGCTGCCTTGCTGTCCATCCGCTGGCAAACCTATCCACGGCACGGTGGCCAACCACAGGCCCAACGCTACGAACCGACGCTTTCGATTTGCTCTCATACCCACCGCTCCTGGTCGACTCACGCCAGCCGGTCTTTGGTAAATCGTAGCGCCGAACGATCGGTGTCCGGACTTCGGAGTTCGAGCTACCTCTGCGCGTTCGATCCCATTGTGCCTTTGGCTGACTGATCAGTAATGTAACAACTCCGAGAAAGTTTGAATAGGATGACGCAATCAGCTTCAATGAGAGGGCCTCTGTCCGAGCGCTATCGTCTTTGCCCCAGTCATTGGCCACTGGCTCTTCGCCGCACCTCCGCTCGACCAACAAGCAATGCGAGTATGGTGCAGAAAATGCACCGCTGAAAGAAACTCATCGTGCCACCTGCTCAACAACGTGAATTGGGCCAAAGAGCCCCGAAGGGATCGGTTCCAGATTGTTCATGTCCTGGGGCTCGAAACGCTTGCCATACTTTGCATTGAGCGCGGTGAAATCGTGAGGCGGCTGACCGGCCAATCGGTTGATTGCGGTGTTGTACACATGCACATCGATCTGGTTTTTACCGGAGTGGATCCGCTTCGTAATATCGAGTCGATAAGGCGGATGCCAGAGTGAGCCTGCGCGTTGACCATTCACATAGACGATCGCAGCTTCGCGAATTGGCGGATCGAGAAGTGCCAGCGTACCAGGGGCATCTGCTGGCCGGGTGTCGTTCGTTGGAGTTCCTGCCCCGAAGTCAGCAAATATTCGCGCCCCTGGAGCAATGGTGCGATCGATAGCGAAACTGCGAGAGTAGATCACCTCGCCGGAAAAGAATTGCTCGCCCGGCAGTTCGGTCCACGAGGTCAGCACGGCCAAGGAGTGCAGTTGCGCGGCACCGGCAAACCGCAGCTGCCATCCCGAACTCAGATCCGCAAGCTCTTCTTCTGTGTCGCTCTCCAGTTCCGAGCCAAACGAGACCGAGGCCTTCGAATCAATCCCAGGGCCATCGCGAAGGATAAAGACCCGAGATTCGTATGGAGCCAATTGCAGTTGGGTGGGGAGTTCGCCGCCAAGCTTGGCCCGCGCCACGACATCGCCGGTATCAATGTTCCACGCTTCAAGTACGCGACGAGAAGACCGGAATTGAATCGTTCCATCGATCGGCTGATTGCTGGTGTTCGCTACGAAGTAGATATCCGAATCGGCAAGTTTGCGATGGATAAAACCCAGGCCGGTGGTATGGCCTCTTACGACCACATCTTGCGGCAACGCTTGATGAAGTGCCTCGGATAGCTTGCTAACGGAGTCAACCACGACGCCCCTGTGATTGCCGCTTCGGAAGAGTTTGTCGGAAAGAGCTCTGATCTCGGCAGACGCACCTTGTTCCATCAAACCAGGAGTCAGCGATGGAAGTTCGCCGACGGCGATTACTTTGCCGGTTGTATTGACGTAGTCTCCGATTTTCCTGTAGGTAGCCAGGGGTATTCGATGAATTGCGGGAAGAATCATGACTGGATAAGGAATCTTGCCCAGTTTGTCGATTGTGGCCGCGTCGATATAGTCGACGTTGTAACCCGCATCAAGAATCGTAGACATGAGTTCCGGCGTGATCAGCCGCTTCATCTCATCGGTGATGGAGACGTGGCCAGGGCGGAAGGCGGCTTGCGCGTTGTCTTCCGGAAGCAGGATGGCGATATCGTTGGCCGGCTCCCCTTGGCGGAGCAGCCAGCTTACCCGTTGCAAATACTTGTTGATCTCCGCCATCACCGGGAACCAAGGGTTGTGGGAGTTAAAGACCGCGGCCGCGTAGAGTGACCAACCAGGCTCGCCGGCAGCGGGTGGGGAGTAAGGATATCCGTGCCCGACAATCTGGTTCACACCAAGCAGAAACATCCGGTCGGCTTCCGCTTTCATGTCCAGGGGGGTCGCGCGGAAAGCAGGAGAATGAAGCCAAGTCCAGGTTTCTGCGGAAGTAATGTTGCGGCCATAGAGATGGCTGACCGAACTAGCCCAACGCGTGAAAGAGAATGCGCGCCACTGCGGGCCCTCGCCTTCCGGCAGGTTCGCAGTTGCCTCGTCGGCAAGTGTGACTGCGGGCTCCCCGTAGGTTTGGGAGCGGAACCGTGTGTGATGACGCTCTGCAAAGCTAGTGATGGGAGCCAGGTAGTTTTCGCGGATCAAATCGGAGAGGGTCTCGCCCCAGTCGTGACGCACGGCTTCTGCCTCTGGAGTGCCTCCAGCGAGTAACGCCGGGAGATGCGGAATCAGATCGTAACCGCGACGCCTCTGGAACTCCGCCGGCAAGTTCGCCGTCCAATCGGAGTCGTACACCTCCAATGAGTCGGAGAAGACTGAGTAAGGGGGCTTGTCGCCGAATGCATTTACCAGAGGCGCGGCGACTTCGGCGAGATGTTCATCGATTGCGGCGCGGGAGAAGTGATCGAGTACATAGCCCTCCGCTCCGACGGCGGGACGCTTGACAGTCTGCAGGGTGCGGCTCGCGATCAGGAAAAGAGCTGTTCGATTGCCATAGGCGCCATGCCCGGACGGAATCGACGCTGCATTTACGTCGATGCGCTCAGCAGAAGCTGGGTCAAAGCTGGTCTCAGTGCCTGAGACCAGAAACGCCGCAACAAAGCTCTCTCCCTCCTTCAATTGCGGAGGGACGACCGTCGCTGCGGTGAGAGGGAGGGCAACAACCTTGAGCCGTCCGGCAGCAAGTGCAATCGTGGTCTTTGGACCGCCATAGGGCCAACCACTCCCCAAGGTGATATCCACGCGCATGTTCAAGGAGCGCGCAGTCTTGTTGGCAAACGTCAGCATGTCGAGAAACGTTGGAGACAGGTATCTGAGATTCTCTATCCCTTTGGCTTCCTCGTCCAACATCAAGGGATAGACTGGCTGGATCTCCACGCCACCGATTCCGACTCTATGCATGGTTTCCAGTTCCTTCTGCAACTCCTGCCTGGTCACAGCTGGACCGAACCACCACCAACGCATCATGGGCTTCGCATCAGCAGGCGGATCGCGAAATTCGCGTAGCAGGTCTTGTGCAGGCACTTGAGCAATGGCCACGGTTGAAAACCAATAAAAGAGCGCCACTCCGATCACCAGCCGGGGCGCAATTCCCAGAGATATAGACAAGTCTCTTCACCTCGCTGTGTCGATATCGGCCTCGTACGCCGAGTTTTGCTTACTGCCTGAGTCGAACTGCGCCAGGATCACGGAGTTTTTGCCTGTTTACCCGATGACTCAACGAGGAACCAGGGCACTACGAGAATCTAGGAGATCCTTCCACCGAGCCGTCGCCCTATTGGTCAAACTTTACTATCGCGGATGAGGCCACAGTCTCTAACAAACTATAGAATTAGGATCATGCGTCTTACAGAAATCCTTACCTGGCTTGATGATGAGATCGAGCGGCTCCAACTGGCGCGGAATCTCCTTGTCGGCGAGCCCGTTCGCTCGACGAAACGGCCAAAGCGAAAAGCCTTACCTCGGAAGGTTACGCAATCTCTCAAAAAGGCCGCCAAGGTACGCGAACCGGAGTCACCGGCCCCCGTGCCTGCGACGAAGGTTGCCGAATCAATAGAAAGAGTACATCGCAAACGCAGAGTGATTGCGCAGCGCGCAGCGCGACCTGCAAAAAAGAGTGTCACTCCTACGGCCCTGAGCGGTCAGGTGCCTGCCGGGCCTGTGGCTGTTTCAGCTGACGAGGCTCAGAAGGCACGGGCGAGGGCTGCTGGATCTCAGATTGTGGCTCTATCTGCTGAGCCTCCGAACGGAGCAGTGGAAGAGCGCTCGCTCGGCTCACTCATTCGGTCACTCGAGCGCAGGGAGGGTCTCGGTGGGAGGGGTACTTCGTGACGAGTCGGCATGAGACGCAGTTTGCCCCTGCGATGGCGGCGGGCATGCGGCGAATCGGCGACCTGTGCCTGACCCCCTGTAGGTCTTGCTGCCATTGATCTTGTCAGCCAATCGCATAGCTCAGCGCTTGTGCCGTAAGAGGCTCCATTCGAGGGCTGCATTCTTAGCGGGCCTATCTAGTGTGAACGCGAGCCACGCCTAGAGCTATTCAAGTTTGGGCGACTATCGCTGCATGCCTGAAGAGCGGCGTTGGAAGATACCCGCGATCGCGGTGAGGGCAGATGGGGCGGTATCCCCCGGAGACAATGAGAAAATCTCAGCGCCAGGGCTCTTGTTAAGGTAGCTTTACAGCAGCGACTCCACGAGACTCCGGGCACTTTCATTGGCCGGCGTCAATTGGAAAGAGTCAGGCGTGGGGCGCATGAGGGCGGATGGGTCGATTGGTTGCACTGAATCACCGAACACAATACCGCTACGATATCGCGGTCTCGCTGGGGCCGCAGGTCATCCAGTTGCGCCCCTCCCCACATTGTCGGACCCCGATCCTCGGCTACTCTCTGAAGGTGACCCCGTCC
>Ga0207100_1089_pt1 | contig 21892 bp, 24 predicted proteins | sample Alteio_BWMinHeat_82_FD_153520 | JGI IMG/M metagenome (GOLD analysis project Ga0207100, IMG submission 153520) | Enriched cells from forest soil in Barre Woods Harvard Forest LTER site, Petersham, Massachusetts, United States -... | ecosystem: Environmental > Terrestrial > Soil > Temperate forest >...
ACTACCCAGGCACCAACTCCCCGCATCACTGCGCGCAAGTGGCTGATCGCATTCGGTGCGCCCATACTGCCGCCGGCAACGCCGATCAAGCCGATCATCTTATGTTCGAATTCATCGGTGCTGCAAAAATCAATAGCATTCTTTAAAGAGCCTGTATAGCTGTTGTGATATTCCGGTGTACCGATAATAATCCCTTGGGAGGATTTTACTAAGGACTTAAAATCTCCGACTGACGGCGGATACGTCGATTCGTCCGCCCGGTCATCGAAAAAAGGAAGATCGTATTCGCAAATTTCGTAGAATTCAGTTTCTGCACCGTTTTCTTTTGCGGCGGCGAGCGCATATTTAATGACGAATGCCGTCGCCGATTCCGGCTTCATACTGCCGCAGATTCCAAGAATGCGAATGGGATCTACCATCAGCTTTTCTTTTCTGAATAATCGTAAAATCCGCGTCCGGTTTTTTTGCCGAGCAAATGCGCTTCTGCCATTTTCTGCTGAATAGGATGCGGGCGGAACCGCGGCTCGCCGAAAAACTGGTTGTATACTGACTCGGTAACAGCAAGATTAACATCGATGCCGATCAAATCCATAAGCTGAAATGGTCCCATTGCAAAGCCACTTCCCTGCATAATTTTATCTATCTGCTCATGGGTTGCAATGCCATCGCCAAGTAATCTGAAAGCTTCGCCATAAAAATTCCGTGCAACGCGATTAACGATAAAACCCGGCGAATCTTTTGCAAGCACCGGAGTTTTGCCGATCTGCTTGATATATCCTTCCGAGCGGTACATCACATCATCAGTTGTATCATGCCCGCGCACGATCTCGACAAGCTTCATAATATGCGCCGGATTAAAAAAATGCAGCCCGACGCAACGCGAAGGCTTTCTCGCAGCGCTTGCAATTGCCGTAATAGAAAGAGAGGAAGTGTTTGTCGCAAAGATCGTGTCATCTGCGCAAACATCTGATAAGCGTGAAAATATTTGCTGCTTCGTTTCGAGTTTTTCGACTGCAGCTTCGATGACCAGTTCACAGGTTTTCAGATGCTCGAAATGCGAAGTGGTCGTGATTCGCACAGCAGCAGCGTTTGCATCGGCAACGGAAAGCTTCCCTTTATCCGTAGCTTTCTGCATCAACTCACCGATATTCCTATAGGCGCGCTGAAGAAAGCCATCATTGATGTCATTCAAGACAACATCATACCCAGAAAGTGCCGAAGCCAGCGCAATACCGCTTCCCATAGTCCCCGCGCCGATAACTCCGATGGATTTCATGAAAATAAAACAGATGCTACCATAAATTAGTTATTTTCCCTTAAACTCCGCTTTCTTCTTCTCCCGAAATGCAGCCACAGCATTCGCATAATCTTCAGTCCGTCCGGCAGCTTCTTGCATATATACTTCATAATCGAGCGCTTCATCGAGCGAGACCGATGCTGAGCGGTCCATCATTTTTTTGATATAACCATACGCTTTTGTCGGTCCTGTTGCAAAAGCTTTTGCAACTTTCATCGTCTCTTCCATTAGTTTATCAGACGATACTACTTGATTGACCAGCCCAAGCTCAAATGCTTTCTGCGCTGGAACATCATCTCCAGTTGCGGCAAGCTCAAAAGCTTTTGCAATACCGAGGTATTTCACAAGGAACCAACTCGAACCGGAATCTGGTACCAAGCCGATTCGAATAAAAACTTCGATAAGTTTTGCAGAATCAGCGCAAATTCTATAATCACAGGCAAGAGCAAGTGAACATCCAGCTCCTGCGGCTACACCATTGATCGCAGCGATAATCGGCTTCGGCAAATTCCGCATGGCGCGAATGAGAGGATTATAGCGGCGCACCAAAGAATCGCGCAACGATCTTTTTCCGTCGCCGGATGGTGCATCTTTTAAATCCTGACCTGAACAAAATGCTTTGCCTGCTCCTGCCAAAATGACGCAGCGAATTTCGTCGCTCTTCGCCGCCTCCTTAAAGGCATTCAATAGATCCGTAGTCATTTGCTCGTTGAACGCGTTATAAACTTCAGGTCTATTTAATGTAATCGTATAAATGCCTTCCTTCAACTCGGCATTAATAGTTTGGAAATCTCCCATTTTTTTTTTTGTAATTCCTAATTCGTTATTACTTCCCCTTCCATTCCGGCTTCCTCTTTTCAATAAAAGCCGCCATCCCTTCTTTCATATCTTCCGTCGCAAAAAGCATATAGAAGTTTTTTCGCTCATATTCAAGCCCAATTTCGATTGTCGTATCGAAAGATTTAAGAATTGCTTCTTTTGCAAGACGCACGGCAACCGGCGAACGGTTTGCAATTTCATTCGCGAGTTTTCTTGCTTCTTCTAAATAAAATTCTATCGGTACAACTTTATTGATTAAACCAGCTTTTAATGCTTCGTCGGCATTCATGAATCTTCCTGTCAAAACTAATTCCATTGCAAGCGCTTTTCCGACAGCTCTCGTCAATCGCTGCGTGCCGCCTGCCCCTGGTATAACGCCGATATTTATTTCGGGCTGACCGATCTTTGCCGTCTCGCTTGCAATAATAATATCGCAATGCATCATGAGTTCGCATCCGCCTCCTAAAGCAAAGCCTGAGACTGCTGCGATGATCGGCTTTTTCACTTTGCGGATCTTATCCCATTTCGCAAATTGATCACGTTCAAGCATCTCAACTGCGGTTGCATTCGCCATCTCCTTAATATCCGCCCCGGCAGCAAAAGCTTTTTCATTACCAGTCAGGATAATGCAGCGCACCGAATCATCTTTGTCCAGCGATTCGAATGTTGCGATCAGCTCGTCCATTAGTTCGAGATTGAGAGCATTCAGCGCCTGCGGACGGTTCAGTTGGATAATAGCAACGAAGCCCTCGCGGGTGAGTATAAGATTCTTGAGTTCGGGCATAGTATCGTATTTGTGAAAGTGCAAAAATACGACGAAGGAGGTTTTGGGTTTTAGGTTTCGGGTTTTGGGGTAGAAAATTAATCCCTGCTTCGCGATAGCAATCGCAGAATCGCCATGAAAAGATTCAGGAAATCGAGATACAGATTCAGCGCGGCAAGTGTCGGAGGTATTTCATGCGCATTGCGAAGAATTCTGGATGTATCGTAAAGAATAAACCCAGAAAATAAAATGACGATGATTGAAGATAATGCAAGGTCAATTGTAGACGATTGGACGAAAAGATTAACAAGCGATATGCCAATCACCATAAATAGTCCGATCATGAGCGATGCACCCATGTAGGAAAAATCTTTTTTTGTAATGAAGACATACGCTGTTAGCGCGCCGAAAACAAGCGAGGTTAAAAAGAGAGCATCATAAATTACTCCGACATCCGCTCCATGAACATAGCCATGGGCGATTGCATAGAGTGTCGGTGAAATAATAATTCCGCTAACAAAGGTAAAACCGAAAAGCGTCGGCACTGCGCGCGTGGGATTTCCGGCGCTCGCTGAGGCAAAGATCGCCATTCCGAGAAAGACGATCAATCCGATAAACGGATGCTGCACGGCAAAGAATACGAGCGATGTATTCATCGCAATGAGCGCTCCGCCAATTCCCGCAGCAATAGCCAGTGAAAAATAAGTGTATACTTTGCGTATATAAGCAAGCCGCGCTGAGCCGGCAAGCGTCATCGCTTCAGGCGTAAAACTATATTCAGGTATTCCGAATGTATCCATAATTTCTTGATTTTGAGGTAATTCTACGAATGAGAGAAGTGTTTGGTTTCGCAGGTATTTTACTAAGTATACGCACGTATGACCATAAAAAGATTTTTGGGTTTTCTCATCGCTTCGTTAATTTTATCTTCCGAAGTATTCTCCCAGACTTCTCCTGAAATAAGGGCGAGCGATATTCGACTTCGGATGAATATTCTTGCCAGCGATTCCCTTGCCGGGAGGAGAACCGGCGAACCCAGCTGTGATAAAGCTGCACAATATATTGCCTCTGAATTTAAACGCTTCGGCATCGCGCCTCTTAATCCAGATAAAAGTTATTTCCAGCCATACGATTTCTCCGAGCATCAATTTGATTCTACAAAAAAAGAAAAGACGAGGGCAGTAAATGTTATTGGGATTATCCGCGCTCCTTTCGAGAGACATGCTGAAAACACTACAAATTACGATACGGAATTGAGAGATGAATACGTCATCATCGGCGGACATTACGATCATCTCGGAATGGGTGGCCGGAATGCGCTCGATACTGTGAAAGCAATTCATTACGGAGCCGATGATAATGCAAGTGGCACGATCGGCGTACTCGAACTTGCCGAATATTATTCGAAACACAGAAAAGAATTGAAACGCAGCCTCATTTTCATATGCTTTAGCGGCGAGGAAGAGGGGCTTTTCGGAAGTATTCATTATACGAAAAATCCGCTCGTGCCGCTAGAAAAAACCCAGGCAATGATCAATATGGATATGATCGGCAGGTTAAAGGATAGCATCCTCATTGTTGAAGGAATGGGGACATCGCCATACTGGAAAACGCTGATGGATTCTTTGAAGCACGATAATTTTGCGATGCGCTATAAACCCGACGGAGTCGGACCGAGCGATCATTCTTCCTTCTACAGAAAAAACATTCCCGTACTTTTTTATTTTACTGGACTTCATAAGGATTATCATAAATCGTCCGATACGAAAGATAAAATAAATTACGATGGTGAAGTCCAGGTTTTGGACCTTGTCAGACGAAGCATCGATGCCATTCAATCGAAACAGGATAGGATCACATTCACTCTTGTGCCAGAAGACACAACAAAGAAAGTCGGTACATTTCATGTCTATGTCGGCGGCGTACCGGATTACGGGTACGACGGCGAAGGACTGAAAATCTCCGATATTACTCCCGGCTCCCCTGCCGATAAAGCCGGACTCAAAGCCGAAGACATCGTCATTAAATTTGCTGATCTGGATATAAAAAATATTTACGATTATACCGCAGCCTTAGGGAAATTCAAACCCGATGATGTAGTGGATTTCAAAATAAAGCGCGGAAAAGATTTGGTTACAATTCCGGTAAAGCTTGGGAAGCGCAGCGAGGCGCATTAACCAGCCAGATGCAGCTCTATCGGGCAATGATCGCTGCCCATGATTTCCATGCGGATATTGGTGTCTTTCACAATGGGTACTACATCCGGTGTAAGCCAGAAATAATCGATCCGCCAGCCGACATTTCTTTCACGTGCTCTTGTATAGTTATCCCAGAATGTGTACCACTCCGGCTCCTGATTAAATTTCCGGAAAATATCTATGTAACCCATTGAAGTGATTTTATCGAGCCACGCGCGCTCTTCAGGCAGGAAGCCTGTAACGGTTGAGTTTTCTTTCGGACGGGCAAGATCGATTTCTTTATGCGCAGTATTGAAATCGCCGGTCAGGATCAATTTTTTTCCTTGCTTGCGAAGATCTTCCCAGATGCCAAGCAGGTGATCGTAAAATTCGAGTTTATACTGCACCCGCTCCGGTCCTCTGCCGCCATTGGGATAGTAGACATTATAGAGTACGAAATCTTTATAATCAGCTCTTAATATTCTTCCTTCGCAATCGTATTTGGATTCGCCGCATCCATAGGAAAGCTGTTCCGGTTCTATCTTCGTATAAATGGCAACGCCGGAATAGCCTTTTTTTTCTGCCGAGACAAAATGCGCTTTGTAGCCTTCGATGTTTTTGAGAGCATCGCTCAGTTGATCCGGGTGCGCTTTGGTTTCCTGAACGCACATAATATCGGGCTTCTCTTTATTCATATAATCAAGAAAGCCCTTGCGCTCTGCGGCGCGGATGCCATTGACGTTCCAGGAAATAATCTTCATTTTAGTTTTGAGTTATTAATTCTTAGTTTTTTCATCCCTGCATCGACGCCAATAATACTTAACGTTACTAAATACGGATCGACTTTGATCGCCCTGTGACGTGATTGCGAGAAAAAGATTACAGAGATCGCCGTCGAATATAAAAATAACGTTATGAGCAATGCTTTCCGACTTTTGGATTTTAAGGAAAACAATCCATAAAATCCAAATATCAGCAGAAAAAGTGAAACAATTTCATAGCCGGTAACCATCCACTCGGTAGCAGCAATGCCTCCGCCTGCTTCTTCGCGCTGCCACCAATGAAAATAGAATTTTTTGATCCAAAGTTTCAGCGCCTCTGCCGGATGATCGGATATCCATTGTTTCCCTACCTGATACAGATGGGCATCCCGATCGACCGGTGAAGTATGCTGCCGGAAATATGCAGCATTGGCCGAATCCATTGCCATGCTTTCTATCGTCGGAATATAGCTTTGCTTGAACTCTCCGGTTGCCTGAGAATTATTACCCATATAAAAATTAAAGCCGGAGTTTGCACTTACTAAAACGAATGAATCGAATTCTAAATAATTCCGAATCGTCCAGGGCAAGACCATAAGAAGGGCGATCATGATTGAAATGGCATATCCGGTTATTTTTTGTTTCCTCTTATTCCCGGAAAATATGACGAGCCAGATTCCAAAGAAAATTATCCCCATCAATATATCCGGACGGACAAGAATTTGAATGCCAAATAAAATACCGAGACCGATCCAAATATTCCTTCTCGGTTGCTGCATTGCATCATCGAGATATAATATTGTTAGCGCGATCAAAAGCAGATTCAATCCATCGGGATCAGGCGTTTGTGATAAGATCCATAGAGGGATATAAAAGGCAAGGGCGAGAAATCCGGCAAGGGCAATTCCAGGCGAAGTAATGCGGCGGAAGAAACGATAGAAAAAATAATTAGCGATGTGAAAAAAAATAAGGCCGGCAATTTGACTTACGATAAGTCCGCCACCGAGCAAGATGATCGCAGCGTGAAACCAAACATAGAAAGGGGGAATGAAACACGTCGGCAGAAACGTCCTATCGAACGGAGGGTAAGCATAGATAAAACCATGACCTGCGGCAAGCTCTCTTGCAATCCAATACGGTTCGCCGATGCCTACCACCGGACGCAGGGCAAGCAACTGAATGATAAAAACAACGGCAGCGATAGTAATGAGCACCAGCCGTTCCCGGTTTTTCGTCGCGACGAGGGGACTGAGTCTATCGAAGAGCACTTATTGAAGTATGGGAAGTAATAAGTCTATGGTTTGGTACGATAATACTTCAAGTAGTTCGGCGCTCATAACTTCCTCTCCAGTTCTGAGAAAACGCGCCCGGACCAGTTCGGCATTTTCAGGTATCTGACTGGTTTCGAATTGTACTCTCACGTAATTTTCGGAATAACCTTCATAGGTATTGCCTTCGAGCAATACTTGGGCACTCTGTCCTATCTGCCTATCATAAAAATCCTTACGCTTCTTTTCAGATAGTGTGCGGAGTATTGCATTACGTTTTTTTCGACTTTCGACAGGGATTATTTCATTCATCGTGGCCGCCTTGGTATCCGGTCGTTCGCTATAAGTGAAAACATGCAGATAGGAAATATCGAGGCTTTCGATGAAATGATAACTATCAAGAAAATCGTCTTCGGTTTCGTTGGGAAAGCCAACAATCACATCTGCGCCGATTCCCGCATGTGGCATTAACCTTTTTATGTGTTCGATACGCGAACGGTAAAGATCGGCTGTATAACGACGCTGCATGAGCTTCAGGATTTTGGGCGATCCCGATTGCAGCGGAATATGGAAATGTGGACAGAATTTTTCTGAAGCGGCTACAAGCTCGATAATCTCATTCGAAAGAAGATTCGGTTCGATGGAGCTGATACGAATGCGAGCATTTATATCTTTATCTTCTTCGATAGCTCGTGCCAATTCATAAAAACTCGTACCAATTTTTTTCCCGAAATCACCGACATTGACGCCAGAAAGAATTATCTCTTTAAATCCATCGGCAGAAAGTCTGCGGGCTTCTGTTAGAACATATTCTATTTCCGCCGAGCGAGACACCCCCCGAGCCATAGGGATTGTACAAAAGGAGCAATTATAATCGCAGCCATCCTGAACTTTTAAGAAAGCCCGAGTTCGCTCATCTGTATCGGCTGTTGCCGAAAGATGGAATTCCGTCGCTTCTTCGATTGGCGATGAAAAGATTTTGGGAGTACAAAGCTTTTCGAATGAAGTGATATGTGAAAAAAAATTGAATTTCTCTTTTGCTCCGAGGACGACATCTACTCCATCAATACTGGCAATTTCCTCCGGGCGAAGCTGGGCGTAACAGCCGGTTACAGCAATGAAGGCATTAGGATTTTTGCGGAGAATCCGGCGAATGATCTGGCGGCATTCTTTCTCGGCGTTGTTTGTAACCGAACATGTATTGAGCAGGAAGACATCTGCATTTTCAGGCGATTGGGTAATTTGCCAATCTTTCGCACGAAATCCCTCAACGATAGACGAAGTTTCTGCGCTATTGAGTTTGCATCCGAGCGTATGGGCGGCAATTTGCATATCCGGCAATAAACGCAGATTGAAGGGGATTTGTCCCTTATTACAAACTAATTTACCGTAATAACTGCCGTACTAACTCCATGACAACTATTGCAAGCCCCGCTAGTGGTAGACTGAGTCATGAAGACCTTATTACCTGATGAAGATGTAACCGAAGGATAGACTCCCTTACTCAGATCATAAGAATGCGTCGTATAGAAATTCCCTACTCCATCGATTTCGACAGTTGCGACAATGCTATCGACACCCGCTGCTCCAGGTGCGAGAGTATGCAAATATACCGTACCATTCGGATTTCTTGTAGAGCCATCGGTTGTGAATACCGAACCGCCTATAATAAATCCGCCTTCAGTCGCACCGGTCTTGTGGCAATCTATACAATTCCCTTGCATAGAACTTCCTGCTCTTGAACCATGGGTACTCACGAATGTGCCACTCACATGCTGGCAGGAAAAAATCGCTATAGCAGTAAAAAAAGCAAAAATTATTTTTTTCATGGGATAAAATTCAAAGTTAAGAGGAAGAGCAAAAACCGAGCCATTTGTTTCAGTCCGCAACAATGACAAATTATTCATTGAAACAAAGAAAGACCATGCCGTATCAATACTTATGAACATCTCGATCTTGCCTCCACCCCTTGCAAGACCTGAGACTTTTTACAGCCAAGCGCATGGTATTATTTTTGCTTGAATCCTGAAGACATGAAGACAGTACGTTTTTTATTTTTTTCAGGAATTTGCCTTACAGCCATAGGCGGATGCTATCGCGATACTCAGCAGGAATTGTATGGCGTGAGCACCACTCCGACTCAGTGCCCAGCTGCGGATACGATCAATGAGAAGTATTCCGGGACTATCGCTCCGATCATCGCCGCAAACTGTGGCACTTGTCATAGCGGATCGGCGGAAAGTGGAGGGCATGTTCCTTTGGATAACTATAATGCGATGGTGACTCAGGCAAATACAAACAATAATCTGATGGGCGATATTAATCACCTATCCGGTCATAATGCAATGCCGCAGAATTCTATGATGCTTGATGCTTGCACAATTTTGAAAATTCAGCATTGGATCGATATAGGAAAACCGAATAATTGATTACGAAAGGATAAAATATGAAAATTAAATTGAAGAAGAGAACATGGATAATTTTAAGCAGCATTGCTGTAGTACTCCTTGCCGCATTGGCTTTCGGATATTATGAATACACCAGAGGCAACCCAGACCTTGCGAATGCAAAACCAGAAGTGTGTATCGCTGCGCCTGCGCTCATGAACGAATTTTCTCAGAACGAAGCTCAGGCAAATACGAAATATCTCAATAAGGTAACCTGTACTCGCGGAGTCGTCAAATCTGTCGATACAGATCACACCGGCTCGGTAAGCGTCTCGCTCGATGCCGGCGACCCGATTGCCGACATATCTTGCCAGCTCGATGACCGCCACCTAGATGAGGGGCAAAAGATTCACACTGGAGATACGATCAATGTGACTGGTGTCTGTACCGGGATGTTGACCGATGTTGTTCTCGTCAGATGTTCAGTCGAAGGACTTCAATAGAATATAAGAAACATACTATGCGAATTATTAGACCTTTAGGAATAATTCTTGTCTTACTTTTAGGAAATCTCTTAGGTCAAAAAATATTTGCTCAAAGCAAATATTTTACTAAATCAGCGGATATTACTTTCGATGCTTCCGGTCCGATGGAAGATATCAAAGCCGAGAATAAGAAAGCCACGTTCGTCCTCGATGCGAAAACCGGAGCAATCGAACTCGCTGTACTCATGAAAGCATTCGTCTTCGACCGGGCTTTGATGCAGGAGCACTTCAACGAAAATTATGTCGAAAGCGATAAATATCCGAAGTCGACCTATAAAGGAGAGATCACGAATTCTTCCGATGTCGATCTTTCGAAGGACGGCTCCTATCCTGTGAAGATGACCGGGCAACTTACCATCCATGGTACAACGAAAGAAGTACCTGCAAAAGGAACGATCGTCGTTAAAAACGGCAAAGTGAACGGCGTAGCAAAATTTAAGGTCAAGCTCGATGATTTCAATATCGAAATACCGGGAATCGTAAAGGATAAAATATCCAACGATGTGAATATCAATGTCTCCGCCTGGCTCGATCCGTTGCAATAATTTTTTTAGGCAGCGCGAATTTTCGTCTCACCCAGCTCCACAATACCCGCATCCATGAAAAAAAATACTTCGATTGCCGCTGTGATTTCTTTCGCATTTCTTTTCTTTTCTTCTATTTGCCTATTTGCCCAGGATACCGGCAGTATGCTTGATCTTGTCAAGGATAGCGCAGAAACGGAATACGTCAAGAATGCCTTTAAATCCACGCGCGTCATCAACGGGCAATCCATTGAAATGCTTGGCGCAGGCTCGCTCGATTTCCGGATTCTGCATCGCTTCGGATTTATTAATAGCGGTCCCGGTCAATTCTTTGGATTGGATCAGGCGGCGATTCGTCTGAGTTTCGATTATGCGCCGACAAATTATCTACTTGTCGGAATCGGACGAAGCAGCAAAGACTCTAAGGATATTGATGGGTTTGGAAAATATCGGCTATTCCAGCAGTCGACGGGAGCGCGGGTTATGCCGCTATCAGTCGTTCTTGTTGCAGGAGTGACATGCCAAACGACGCAATTCGAAAACCAGAACGTTGCTAATTATTTTACATCACGTCTCGCGTATTTCGAGCAAGTTCTTTTAGGACGAAAATTCAGCGATGATTTCTCGTTCCAACTCTCTCCAACTCTTGTTCATTATAATCTCGTCGCCCTGACAAGTGAGCCGCACGATATTTTTGCTTTAGGATTCGGAGGGAGGATCAAAATTACCAATCGTATCTCTTTTACATTTGATTGGTATCATCCGTTCAACCATCTTTCCGCACAGCCGTTCGTGACCTATAATCCGTTAAATCCATTTACTCCACTCGACGCAATCGCCATCGGGATCGACATCGAGACGGGCGGGCATGTTTTTCAGATTCATTTGACAAACTGCTCCGGAATGAACGAGCGCGCATTTATCACCGAGACAACGCAGAACTGGCTTAAAGGAGGAATTAGCTTAGGATTCAATATTTCGCGAATATTCCAGCTATAATTATTTCACATTCAGGGAATCGGCAATGGCGCGGAAGACGATTTGTGCACGGTCAGGTTCTTTCGAAAAATCTGTGGTCTGCCGCGTATAATCTGCTTTTGAAGTCTCGAATTTTTTGTATACGGAATCGAGCTTATGGGTGAGCTGCAATGAATCTCGAGATGCAACACGCGCGTTTGTTAGCGCGACGGTAGTTTTCACGTAACGCAGCTCATCGTCGCCAAGCTTTTCGGATTTAGCACAAGAGATAAGACCTATAGATCCTATAAGCCCGATAAGACCGATAAGACCGATAAAAAATTTATATAGCATCTAAGCCTCTATTCATATCAGCCAATAAGTCTTCCAAATCCTCTACCCCCACACTCAATCGAATTAACCCATCTGTAATCCCAAGCTGCGCGCGCCTCTCTGGTGGAACGGAGCCATGCGTCATCGTTACCGGATGGCAAACCAGTGATTCTACTCCACCAAGACTTTCGCCCAGTGTAAAAACTTGCAGAGCAGATGTAAATCGCTTTGCATTTTCGATACTTCCTGTTTCGACGGAAATAATACCACCAAATCCGCGCATCTGCTTTTTTGCAAGCTCATGCTGAGGATGGGAAGAAAGTCCGGGATAATAAATGTTTTTTATCTTCGGCTGCTTGGATAAATAATTTGCTATCTCGATAGCATTAGCATTATGCGCTTCCATCCGCAAAGCCAAGGTCTTTACACTTCGAAGCAAAAGCCATACATCCCACGGACCGGGCACGGCGCCTGCCGAATTCTGATAGAATTTTATCCTCTCAGCATGTTCTTCAATCGAAGTAATCACCACTCCGCCAATGACATCGGAATGTCCACCGATATACTTTGTTGCGGAGTGTAGCACAATATCGATTCCCATATCAAGTGGATTCTGAAAATACGGCGACATGAAAGTATTGTCAACGACGGAGATCAAATTCGTGCTTCGCGCGATCTTGCTTACTGCGCGAAGATCGACCAGATTCATCATCGGGTTTGTCGGCGTTTCGCAATAGACTAGTCTGGTGTTTTCTTTAATAGCCGATTCGATATGCTTTGTATCGCGCATATCGACATAGGTGAATTCCACTCCATTCTCCGAAAGAATCCGGGAAAAATATCTATATGAACCACCATACATATCATTTCCGGCAATAACATGATCGCCGCTTTTGACAAGCGAGAGAGCGGCTGCTATCGCAGCCATGCCGCTGGAAAAACAGTAACCATATTTTCCATTTTCCAAAGTGGCTAGATTTTCCTCGAGGGCTTGCCGCGTAGGATTGATCGTACGGGCATAATCGAATTCCGGATGCACTCCGAGCATATGCTGGGCGTATGTTGAAGTTTGAAAAACAGGAACAGTAACAGCGCCGGTGATTTTTTCCGGCTCTTGTCCCGAATGAATAGCTTTGGTGCGGAATCCGCTCATAGAGTAATTGAAATTAAGAACCTGAGAATGGAAAATTGAATTAAAACGTTCTCTCTTCTCAATTTTCTAATTCTCAATTCTTAATTTTTGCGTGACCAATACCATTTTCACACTCGCCGAAGCAAAAAAAACTGCACTTGAACTTGGGCTGCTCGATGAAGAATTCGAGAAGATCATCTCCATCCTGAATGGAAGAATCCCAACCTATACCGAACTCGGCATTTTCTCCGTTATGTGGAGCGAGCATTGCTCCTATAAAAATAGTATTACACAGCTAAAAACCTTGCCGCGAAAAGGCAAGAATTTACTTGTGGAAGCTGGTGAGGAAAATGCTGGATTGGTTGACATTGGTGATAATCTTGCCGTCGCATTCAAGATAGAATCTCATAACCATCCTTCTGCAGTCGAGCCATATCAAGGCGCTGCAACAGGTGTGGGCGGAATCTTACGAGATATTTTTACAATGGGTGCGCGCCCGATTGCCGCTTTGGATTCACTTCGGTTCGGCTCATTGGAAAATGAACGAACGAAATTCCTCTTGCGCGGAGTCGTGCATGGCATAGCCGATTATGGAAATTCCTTCGGCGTTCCGACGTTAGCAGGCGAAGTGTATTTCGATAAATGTTATCAGGGCAACCCGCTTATCAATGCGATGGCAGTCGGGATTGTCGAGCATGGAAAGACGGTCAGCGCGACTGCCGAGGGCGTTGGCAATACCGTTATGATCGTCGGTTCGAGCACCGGGCGCGATGGCATTCATGGCGCAAGCCTATTGGCAAGCGCAGTCTTTAATGAAGCGGCTGAAGAGCTTCGCCCGACGGTGCAGGTTGGCGATCCATTTACTGAAAAACTATTGCTCGAAGCAACGCTCGAAGCGATAGAGAAGAAACTCGTCGTCGGAATGCAGGATATGGGTGCAGCAGGAATTTCGTGCTCCACTTCCGAGATGAGCGCAAAAGCCGGAACGGGCATGAAGATCGATCTGAATAAAGTCCCGCTTCGTGAGGCGACAATGACATCGTATGAAATCATGCTTTCGGAATCTCAAGAGAGAATGCTCGTAGTCGTCGAGCCAAAAAATGTCGAGGCAATTAAATCCGTCTTTACTAAATGGGATCTGCAGGCAGAGGTTATCGGAGTGGTAACCGATTCCGGCAATGTCGAAATATCGTATCATGGCGAAGTTGTTGCCAATATTCCTTCGAAGGCACTTGCTCTTGGCGGCGACATGACTCCGGTCTATGAACGTGAAACGCGGGAGCCCGCATATCTTCGCGAGAAAAGAAATTTTGATATTAATCTTCTGCCAGATGTTGAGGATGCAAACGAGACATTAACAGAGCTTCTCTCATCTCCGAATATTGCATCCAAACGCTGGGTTTACGAGCAATATGATTCGATGGTACGAACCAATACTTTAGACATAGAGGGCAGTGATGCTGCAATAATCAGGGTTAAAGGAACAAATAAAGGATTAGCTGTAAAAACTGATTGTAACTCACGTTATGTCTACCTAAATCCATATCGTGGGGCGATGATCGCTGTCTGCGAAGCGGCTCGGAATATTGCATGCACCGGTGCGAAGCCGCTTGCAATTACTAATTGTCTGAACTTCGGCAATCCTTATGATCCGGAAGTTTATTGGCAATTTACCGAAGCGATTCGGGGAATGGGAGATGCATGCCGTACGCTTGAAACTCCGGTTACCGGCGGCAACGTCAGCTTCTATAATGAAAGCCCGGATGGGGCGATTTATCCGACTCCTACCATCGGAATGCTTGGAGTGATCAACGATATTTCAAATGTGGTGAGCTCTGGATTCAAAAACGTTGGTGGCGCTATTATTCTATTATCTGCTTTTATTTCCGATTCAGAATTCGATGGCTTAGGAGGCAGCGAATATCTCGCCATGCGCAACAATGGTGATACTCTCGGTCATGCTCCGAAAGTCGATCCAGGAGCAGAAGCGCGGCTTATTGATTTGCTGGTTGCTTTAGCGGAAAAAAAATTACTGAAAAGCGCGCATGATATAAGTGAGGGCGGTTTGGCAGTGACGCTTGCCGAAAGCTGCTTTGCGAATATGATTGGCGCAAATATAAAACCTTCGGAGTACACCCGAAAAGACCTCTATCTCTTCGGCGAAATGCAGGGTAGGGTTGTAATAAGCGCTGCGCCCGATTCGGTTCAGGAAATTTTCTCATCGTCAGAGGCTGCGAATGTAAAGGCTGAGGTTCTCGGCACCACTGGCGGCTCGAGGCTTATTTTTGAAGGTTTGATAGATGCCGATCTCGAAGAATTATATGAGGTATATTCATCGGCAATTCCGAATGCAGTTGAGGCACTTATTGGATTGTAATTCCAATTACCAAATATTCACTTTATAGAAATCTTTTGCTCTCCCTGTCCATCAGCGGTCGTTATGCACAGGAAGTATGTCCCGGCTGCGAAATTTTTCAAAGTGAATGTTTCGGTAAAGGATCCCGCTTCGACAAACTTATCAGATAAGAGTTGCATGGATTTTCCGGCTGCATCGACTACCTCAATTTTTATCTGCGACGAATGGGGGAGATAATAACTCACCGAAAATATATTCCCGGAAACCGGATTCGGATACACAGGCGAGAGCCAAAGTTTATTTCCATGAACGACGATAGTATTTCCCACGGAGCTTATGCCATCTGATTTTGGAAATGATACATAGGCAAAAATTTCTCCGTCTAAATTGTCGGGACGGTTTTCTGTCCAGGTAGCGATATACACGCTGTCGAATGCGTCGCTGCCATTATAATCGCCGATGAATGGCGATGTGTTCGGTCCCCACTCTGTTTCTACGATCTGGGGATCGAAATTCGGATGAAGCATCTCAGGATAATCCTGTAAATTATCGGAAAGCTTCACTCGGTATGCTGCTGCAAGGCTATTATTCGGATCATTCTCTGATGAATAATACATTGCCCATGCCTCGCCCGTTTTTTTATCGATGCTCACCCAGGGATGGAACCGGTCGAACTGGGGACCAGAATGCACGGGGTTCGAAACGCCGAGCATCTTCGGAGCAGACCAAGATTTTCCGTTATCGTCGGACGTTGTATGATAGAGCACCGATGCGTTTACTCCGGCATAGGTCATCTCGTAATTCGGATAGACAACATGAATGCGGTTATTGGAAAGATCGATATCATACGTGATATACGTAAACGAGCGAAAACTCGTATCGCCTTTCAATACAGGATAAAGATAGGTGTCAAAGGTTGAATCAGGATTAATAGGGTAATTGGAGAATTGATTTGTGACAGGAATTTGATTTTTCACAAACGTCTTGCCGCCATCTGTAGATGCAAATATCTCTTGTCCGAGATCGTTGCTATTAGTAAAGGTAACGAATACGTCGCCCTTGGCATTTGTTTTCACTTCCTGGAAACCATCGCCATTCCCAATCGGCACTTGTTTGCTCCATGTTTTACATCCGTCGTCGCTCCAGATAATATTCAATCCTTCGCCGGGCTCATCGGGACTTGCATAATATTCGAACCATACAACATAGACTCTGCCATAATGCGGGCTTGAATGCGAGCAATCGACGGTCATATGTTCTTTATCCGGGCTGCCGGAAATATTTTTATTCACGTTGATCTCCGTTTTATTAGACCAATTAATGCCATCTTGCGAAACAGCGACACAGATACGCCGGTAGCGCCCGAACCGATTATTCCGCTGAGATAGGAATAATAAAAATTTCCTTTATCGTCGCTTGCAAGAACAGGATCGCCAAGCGGGGTAAAGGAACTGCGGGGCATCGGCAGGCGATAGCCCTGCCACGAGGCGCCTTTATCGGTAGATGTAAATACCGGCATGCCCAGAGTGAGCATACCGCCATCTTGACCACCCTCATTGGCGCCGATGCAAATAACAGATGGATTTATTTGGTTGATTGCTGCGGAAGTTTCATCCTGATCGTTGGGGTCGAAGTAGGGTCGATAACATTGGAAGTATCGGCGCCCAGAATCCGATTTGGGCCGTTATTTTTTTTTTCGGAAATTAAGCCGAGCCGTTTGCGAGCTTCGAAATTAATGAGGCGGTGATAGCTTTCCGAATGCCGGTAGAGATATTCTCCTCGTTCCTGTCCGGCAAGCAATGATTTGACTACGGCTTGAAATTCTGCGCGGCTTATGGAGGAATGAGTTCCGGTTTGAGCGCGAAGAGACGAAATAATAAATCCGACGCAAAGAAATGCGATAAGCGGAATCCTAAATGATTTCATATTATGCAGGAAAACGTTAGTTTACTCCGGAAATGGTATAGGATATTCAACAAGATAACGTCGGAAAAAAGTTGTCGTTTTTTCCAAAGCTTTTCCCATGGGAGGAGGTATTGCCGGATTGGGATGCTCGGCGCCGAATGTATGTCCGGTATTGGGGATAATATGCAGTTCGGAATATTCTTTTACAGCTTGAGTAAAAATTGATTCGGATTCCTCCGGTCTCACGGTCAGGTCTTCGCTTCCGGCGATAAGGAGTAAGCCTTTTTCCTGAGACGTCAATGATTTGGCGCCAACGGGAATATTCAAGCTCTCCGCATTTTTTTCAATATCATTTAAGAGCGAAATATTGAGACGCATTATTTGATTTGTTCTCGAATTTTCCACTTCTAAATAACCTTTTTCTCTCCATTCGGCTTTTCGTGCCTCCGTATAGCGGTTGCACGAACTTGGCGGCGACCACGCGGCGACGGCACGGACTGCCCGATGGTGCGGCGCTCCGAGAATTGCGACCAGACCCCCGCGCGAATGCCCGTGCAAGCCGATCGCATCCGCGTGAATTTCACTTTCTTCAATAGGAATTTCGTTCAGCATTGTAATAGCATTAATGACATCGGAAAGTTCATCAAGCTCGCGCGAGAAAGTATTTTCGGCAAACCGGTCAAGCTCGGTGAAATTTATAAGATCGTCGCCGACACCGTTATGAGAAAAATTGAAGGCGATGCTGATGAATCCGGAAGAAGCAATACTCTCGCAGACTGCCGGAAAGGGTCCCCAATTTTTGAATCCTTTGAAGCCATGCAAAAAAATAATGACCGGCTTGCGCTTGCCATCGGGCACATAACGCAGATCGGCGCGAAGCTTCTCGCCCTCGCGCGAGCGGATGATGAATTGGTTATGAATCATTTCAGGTTTTAGGTTTCAATGTGTCATTGCGAGGAGGGCTTTAGCCCGACGAAGCAATCCCCTAATTCGTGGTAAAGAATTATAGTCTGCCACGATTTGGGGATTGCTTCGTCGTCGCTTCGCGACTTCCTCGCAATGACACATAATGACTTGCTTTTAAAATATTTCTGACACCTAACACCTGACACCCGACACCTATTCCCAAAGATGTCCAGGATTTTATCGTATTTTTGTAGTCTTACATTTAATATAAAATTTGCATTCAATGAAAATCACCGCTCAAAAAGGAAACTGGAAAAATTACCAAGCCGATGCTCTTGCCTGCTTTCAACCTGAAGATAAAAAATGGCTCGAATCCTCGCTCGAGTATTACGGCAAAGGAACGGCCCTCTATACTACCGCATCCGGAATGATCGCTAATGGCGACATGGCTGGCAAAAAAGAAGAACAGATCGTTCTTTATCCATCGAATGGGGAAGCGAAATTGAAGCGCGTGATCCTTATCGGTATGGGAAAGCACGGTGATATCACGCTCGAAAAAGTCCGCCGCGCCGCCGCCCGCGCCGCGAAGAAAGCGCAGACGCTTAAATCGAAATCGCTTACGATGTATCTTCCGCGTGTCGGAAGAAAAACGGGCGAGCAGATTGCCGCGGCAGCAGTCGAAGGCATTCTTCTGGGGCTGTATAAATTCGATAAATTTTTCAAGAAAGAAGAACCGCTAACAAAACTCGAAAGCGTTATTTTCTTAAGCGATGACGGAAAAATCTTTGGTTCGACCATTGCGCAAGTATCTAAGTCTATCGAACGTGCGCAAACTATTTGCGATGCAGTGATCTTCGCGCGCATGATGGAAAATGAACCATCGAATAATAAATTTCCGGAAACGCTTGCTAACTGGGCTTCGGAAACCGGGAAAAAGAGCGGCTTTAAAGTTACCGCATTCGGACCTGCCGAGCTTCGCAAGAATAATATGGTCGGCATTATCGCCGTTAATCAGGGATCAGAAAAAGAGGCGCGCTTTATTATCATGGAATATAAAGGCGCGAAGAAAGCCGATGCTCAGCCGTATGTTCTTATCGGCAAGGGCATCACGTTCGATACCGGCGGCATTTCGCTCAAACCGGCAGCAGGAATGGGCGATATGAAAAGCGATATGTCCGGCGCAGCGACGGTGATTGCGACGATGAAGGCAGTGAGTGATCTGAAACTTCCGATCAATGTCGTCGGCTTGGTTTCGAGCGCGGAGAATATGCCATCGGGCAGCGCAACGAGACCGGGTGATATTATTACCTACGCCAATGGCGTATCAGCGGAGATCGATAACACCGATGCTGAAGGACGCCTCGTGCTTGCCGATGCGCTCATCTGGGCGCAGAAATATAATCCGAAATCCGTTATCGATCTTGCCACGCTGACAGGCGCCTGCGTCGTCGCGCTCGGGCATGTTACGACGGGAATGATGGGCACCGATAATGCGATGAAAACCAAATTGAAAAAGATCGGCGATGAAGTCTATGAACGAGTCTGCGAACTTCCTATCTATGAAGAATATGAAGAACTCATTAAATCCGATGTTGCCGATGTAAAAAATGTCGGCGGCAGATGGGCAGGTGCGATCACTGCTGCTCTTTTCTTAAAAAAATTCACGGATTACCCCTGGATTCATCTCGATATCGCCGGCACCGCCCGCTCCGAAGCGGCTTCGGATTATATTCCTAAGGGCGGCACGGGCGTTGCAGTTCGTTTGCTGACAGAAATGTTGGCAGAAGAATCGGGGAAGAAATAAGTGGATTCGACTTTTAGTCGAGCGGGGTCGACTAAAAGTCGACCCCGCTAGTTTATAAATTCCGTAGGGCACATTGCATGTGCCCTTTTTTTATTCTCGGAACTATTATCTCTCGCCAGAACCTATCCTTGTACCACAGAGAGTTGTTACATTATATTCTTAATGACCCCCGGAATGAAAACTACCTTAGTTCTTATAATCGTTAGTATTCTGTTTACCTGCGGCATATCCCGCGCGCAGGAGCAGGATTACAAAAAACTTTCCTATGGCATAAATCTTGGCGATCCACTTGGCGCTACACTGAAATATAAAACGAGCGCAAGTACAGCATTTGCATTCGGTTTCGGTCCCGATTATTTTGGTTCGCCTCGCTTGAATATCGATTACATCCGTCAATTTGCCGCATTCCGCTCCAGTATAGTCAAAGCGTATATGGGACCGGGTTTAGCTATAGCGTTTGCCAAGGGCGCGACGATGTTTTTCAGTCATGAGTATGCGCGCGAATGGTTCGATAAGATTGAAGATAAAGGTTTCGAGTTAGGCGGACGCGCAATTTTCGGTCTCAATATTACTCCCGTCTCCTCTCAATTCGAATTCTTCTTAGAAGCCGGACCTATGGTCGCCTTCGCCCGTTATTTCGATCTGGATATGGACGGCGCCTTCGGAGTCAGGTTCTATCCATAGCATTCCTTTATTCCATCATCTCTAAAAAAAACCGATGCACCCGGTCATCATCTGTGATCTCCGGATGAAAAGCAGTTGCTAGTAAATTTCCCTGCCGCGCCATTACAAAACCTTCGCCGAGCTTGGAAAGAATCTTTACTGAATTCCCTGCTTTTAGAAATAATGGCGCACGGATAAACACGCCGCGAAATGGTTTGTCTCCTAAAATAGGAATATCGAGTAGAATCTCAGCGCTTTCTCTTTGTGGACCGAACGCATTCCTTTTGAGCGAAATATCCATAAGCCCGATTCTTCCCTGATCCGAGCCTTCAATATTCTTTGCAAGTATGATACTTCCCATGCAGGTGCCCCAGACGGGCATGCCATTTTGCGCTTTGCGTTTTATCGTGTCAAAGATGGACGTTCGGGAATGCAAGGATTGAAGAGCCGCTTCGAGTGTTGCATTGGTGGTTGATTCCCCGCCGGGAATGATTAAACCGTCGAGTCCTTCGAGATCGCTTGAACGGCGGACTTCGGTTGCGACTGCACCGAGTTCTTGCAGCTTTTGGATATGCTCTGCAAAGTCTCCTTGCAGGGCGAGGACTCCGATGTGAGGATGCGTTTTCAACTTAAATGCCTCGTACTGCCAACAGCTCCGTCTCGGCAAGTGATTTTGCTGAGCGCCCAACCATTGGCTCTCCGAGACCGCGGCTGGCTTCTGCAAGAATTGCCGGGTCGCTGAAATATGTAGTGGCGAGGACAATAGCCCGAGCGCGTTTTGCCGGATCGGCTGATTTGAAAATTCCACTTCCGACAAAAACGCCGTCAACGCCAAGCTGCATCATCAGCGCTGCATCGGCAGGGGTTGCGATGCCGCCGGCAGCGAAATTGACGACTGGAAGTCTTCCTAATGCGGCAACTTCATTCACTAAATCGATCGATGCGCCGATATTTTTTGCGAATGAATAGCGTTCATCGGAGGAAAGGGATCGCAATCACCAAAGCAATAGAGAGCCAAATCCCAAAATAACCGTTCCGCATTCGTTAAGAATATGTCGTAATGTTAAGTACAAATATGCACCGAAAAAAAGTGTTATGCAGCAAATCCATGATTCTTGATTCAATAGCACCGATCGTTTTCGCTGCAATTTCATAAGATGTTGTAATTTATTTTCCATAAAAACCGTTTATGTATTGCTATGGCAAAAACAAAAATTTCAACCAATGGGCATTCGCCGAAAACCGGAACCCGGAACCCCAAACACGTCGGCAAGACTGGAACCGAACTTCTAAAA